>ERZ857840.1278-NODE-1278-length-29259-cov-6.771641_pt1 | contig 29259 bp, 24 predicted proteins | sample MGYA00519760_ERZ857840 | MGnify/ENA primary metagenome ERZ857840 (study PRJEB31778, sample SAMEA3449371) | human gut metagenome | biome: human gut; feature: human-associated habitat; material: faeces | place: United Kingdom | collected 2010/2012 ... | reverse complement strand
ACGGCTCGTGGAAGATCTGTATCGCGCCCTCCTGCGCGATCTGCGTGATGCCCTTTTCAAACTGCTTGCGCTTCATGGTGTCGATACGCTCGACAGAGGCGAAGTGCTCGGGCGCGAAGGTCGGGATGCCCTCGAATTTCACGCCCATGCCGGTTTCGCATATAGTGTCGCCGATGGAGAAGATGCCGGGGTCGAACACGCCGATGATGTCCCCGGCGTAGGCCTCATCGATTATCGCGCGCTCCTGCGCCATGAGCTGCTGCGGCTGCGCAAGGCGCAGCGTCTTGCCGCCCTGCACGTGGTAATACTCCTTATCGCGCTGGAAGCGGCCGGAGCAGATGCGCATGAAGGCGATACGGTCGCGGTGCGCCTTGTTCATGTTCGCCTGTATCTTGAACACGAAGGCGGAGAAGCGGCTGTCCGTCGGCTCAACGACATCATCCCCCGACTTTCTCGGCAAGGGCGGCATGGTCATTTTAAGGAAGCTCTCAAGGAAAGGCTCAACGCCGAAGTTATTGAGAGCCGAGCCGAAGAACACGGGACTGAGGCGGCCTGCGCGGACTTCGTCGATATCGAAGTCATAGCCCGCGCCGTCGAGCAGCTCTATATCGTCAGACAGCGTCTGGCGCAGCTTTGCGCCGATGAGGGAGTCGAGCTTCTCCGTCTCGTCGAGGCGGCACTCGATGGCCTTGATCTTATCCTGACCGCGATGGAACTCATTGAAGGCAAGTATCTCCTTCTTCTCGCGGTCGTACACGCCCTTGAACTCACGGCCGCAGCCGATTGGCCAGTTCATGGGATAGGTGCCGATCCTGAACTCGTTCTCCAGCTCCTCCATAAGCTCATAGGGGCTGCGCGCTTCGCGGTCGAGCTTATTTATAAAGGTAAAGATAGGGACATGGCGCATGGCGCAGATCTTGAAAAGCTTGCGCGTCTGCGGCTCGATGCCCTTTGCAGCGTCAATGACCATGACGGCGGAGTCCGCAGCCATGAGGGTACGGTAGGTGTCCTCGGAGAAGTCCTGATGGCCGGGGGTGTCAAGGATGTTGATGCAGTAACCCTCGTACTCAAACTGCATGACCGAGGAGGTGATGGAGATACCGCGCTGCTTCTCAAGCTCCATCCAGTCGGAGACGGCATGGCGCGCCGTGGCCTTGCCCTTGACAGAGCCTGCCATCTGTATAGCCCCGCCGTAAAGCAGCAGCTTCTCGGTAAGCGTTGTTTTACCCGCGTCCGGGTGGGATATTATCGCGAACGTCCTGCGGCGTTCTATCTCTTTTCTGTAATCCGGCATATTCCTCATCCTTATATAATTGGCAATATGTAGTATATTATATCCGCTGACGCGCAAAATGTAAAGTTTAATCGGCTTTTTTTGAAACAGATACTCTTCAATATTTCCCGACAGCAAGCGCTCTTCTATGTCATTGAAATTTCCGCGGCACTATGGTAGAGTGTAAGCAGCTTCAGCGATCCGGCTGATAAATGATTAAGGAGGCAAAAAGATGAACAGAAAATTTTTTGCGCTGCTGCTCACGCTGCTGATGGTCCTCGCGCTCGTACCAGTCTCGGCCTACGCGGACACCTCGAAAAGCAGCGGCAAGGAAATTGCGGTATTATTCACAAACGACGTCCACTGCGCCGTTGATAAGAACCTCGGCTACCAGTCCGTCGCGCTCGCAAAAGAGACGCTGGAAGCACAGGGCAAGGATGTGCTGCTCGTCGACGTAGGCGATGCCGTCCAGGGCGACGCGATAGGCACGCTCTCCAAGGGCGAATACATCATCAAGATAATGAATGAGCTGGGCTACGACGTGGCCACGATCGGCAACCATGAGTTTGACTACGGCATGGATCAGTTCAAGAAGCTCAACCGCCTTGCCGACTTCCCCTACGTCAGCGCGAACTTCATGGACAAGAACGGCGAGACCGTGCTCGATGCATACTCGATGCAGAACGTCCACGGCGTGAAGATCGCCTTCGTCGGCGTCACGACTCCCAAGACCATAACCTCTTCAACTCCCGCGTACTTCCAGAATGAGAAGGGCGAATGGATATTCTCCTTCTGTCAGGATGAGACGGGCGAACTCGTGTACACGGCAGTCCAGTCGGCGGTCGACGCAGCGCGCAAGGAGGGTGCGGACTATGTCATAGCGCTGGCGCACCTTGGGATAGAGAAGGACTGCGAGCCTTGGACTTCTTCTGATGTCATAAACAACACCACCGGCATTGACGTCATGCTCGACGGGCACTCCCACTCCGTCATCGAAAAGGAGCTTGTGAAGAACAAGGACGGCAAGGATGTCATTCTCTCCTCCACCGGCACAAAGCTTGAGAACATCGGCTGCCTGACGATATCCGCCGACGGAAAGCTCGACGTTGAGCTTCTCAATGACGACGGCATAGGTGAATACATCGCGGACATTCAGGAGGAGTTCGACGGGCTCGTGAACGAGGTCGTCGCGCACACCGATGTTGACCTTGCCGTATATGACCCGAAGAATCCCGAGGAGCGCCTTATCCGCGTGACCGAGACGAACCTCGGCGACCTCTGCGCCGATGCGTACAGGGTCATGTCCGGTGCTGACGTCGCCATCGTCAACGGCGGCGGCATCCGCAGCGACATCAAGGCCGGAGACATCACCTACGGCGATATCATAGCTGTGCACCCGTTCGGCAACTCCATGTGCGTGGTCGAGTGCACGGGGCAGCAGATACTCAACGCGCTTGAGCTGGGCGCGTCCGCGCTCCCCGGCGAGAGCGGCGGATTTTTGCAGGTGTCCGGCATGAGCTATACGATAGACCTGAATGTTGAGTCCACGGTCAAGCGCGATAAGGACGGCCTGTTCCTCAGCGTTGATGGTGACCGCCGCGTCAAGGACGTCAAGATCGGCGACAAGGAGCTCGATCCGGAGCAGACCTACACCCTCGCCTGCCATGACTATCTGCTGAAAAACGGCGGCGACGGCTACACGATGTTCAAGGACTGCACGCTCACGCAGGACTGCGTGATGCTCGACAATCAGGTGCTTATAAGCTACATTGTCGATAAGCTCGGCGGCAGCGTCGGCAAGGATTACTCCGAGCCCTACGGTGCCGGGCGCATAACGATAGTCGAAGCAAAGTAAATATGTATGCGCCCGTGTGCATATAGCACACGGGCGCGTTTTCCGTCTGGCTTACTTATCTTGCAATATTTCTGCCCATATGATAAAATACACGGAACGAATTTTGTGGGGTAAATGATAATGGAGTTTATAAAAATAGAAAGCCGGGAAAAAAGTTGGCCGCGGTTCCACGCGTTCATGACCGCTGCCCTGCTGGTATTTTTCATGGTGAGTCCCGCCGCGCCGGAGCACTGGAGCGCGCTCTATTCCGTCTACGGCAGGTGCGCCATCATCGCGATGCTTGCGCTATATTTCTGGAAATGCGGCCTTCGCGGCACGGTCGAGGTAAAGCTTGTCATCTGGTACGCTATATGGCTGTTTGTAACCCGTCTGCTCAATACCGACTATTATCTTGAAAACGAGTTTGACCTTGTCCTCAAGAGCTTTCTCTGCGCCGCCGTGCTTTCGACCGGCCTTGTGCTCGACTCCGCGCAGCGCAGGCACTTTTTCGATATCGTCATCGCCATCGTCGGCGGCTTCTATTTCATCGTTGCGGTACTCGCGATAACCGCCTGCTTTCTCGGCATTTACTTCTATATCCCGCCCGAGAACATTCCTTTCGGCATAGAATCATATTATATGTATGCCTCTTTTTACTTCATTGCTCCGTTCGGAACTAACCGCACCATCTCCGCTGTCTGGTTCTATATTGCATCCTGCCTCATGGTATATGAGTTTCTCAACTGCCGCAGAAAGCTCTGGCGCATCCCCATCGTTTTCGCGTGGCTGGTTTTCTATATCGCCGTCGCGCTCGCATTCTGCCGCAGCATAAAGCTTGCAATGTGCGTCAACGCCGCGATGCTTGTCATCCTCGGCGGAATGAAGCTCATAAAGATGAAGAGCAGCGCCTTGAAAGCCCTGCTCATCGCCGTCCTTGCGCTCGTCTCTATGCCGCTTGTCTACAAGAGCTTTGACCTCACCGTTTCCGCCACTCAGGCGGCCTATGACTGGCTCGATCCGGATGTCGAGCGCATATCGGATCCCTATGTCGGCCGCGGTCAGGTGCAGGAGTTCGGCGACACGCGCGACCTTAAGGAGAGCGTTTCCAATATGTCTAACCGCGGCAACATTTTTGCCAGCATCATTCCCACCATCAAGGAGGATCCCACTCTCCTGCTCATCGGCAAATACAGCCACCAGATAATGGACATCCCGCACAAGTACCAGAACTATCCTTACTTCCACATGCACAATTACCTTGTGCAGACGCTTATGCTCGCAGGCGTGGTCGGTCTGCTGCTCGTTCTTGCGTTCTCGGTCATGCTGGTCATAAAGATGATACGGCTGTATTTTTCGAGGCTTCCCGGGGTGACGGCAGCTGTCAAGACCCTGACGCTCCCGCTCTCAGGCATATTCATTTACGGGATGATGGAAACCGCGATCTTCACGAACTGCGCTGACGACCGTGTGCCCACTGACTTCCGCGAGCTGGCTTTCTTCCTCATTGCCGGTATATTCCTCGGCTTCTATTATGACGCTTTCCCTGCGAAGAAAAAAGGCGGAGCTGAATAGATCACTTTCTGTGCTCCGCCGCTGCGATTCGAAAATAATATTGCGGTCACAAAATTTTTATAATTTCTTAGCCTGACCGCATATTGACTTTTCTATTATCACAGAATATAATGTGCTACACTGAATTTCGCCTGAGGGAGTAATTCCGCACCGCGTCCGCGGGGCGAGGCAGACCCGTCAAAACGATGCTGCGGCATCCGGGCTGCTCTGTAAAGAATGAGACTCATGCGTAAGCTGTACAGCTTGCGCATGAGTCTTTTGTTTTTTACCAGCAATTTATGAAAGGAAGATGTGTCCATGTCCGAGTTATACCAGCGCACACAGGATGATATTCTCACAGAGCTTGAAAGCTCCGCTTCCGGACTGAGCGAAGAGCAGGCCGAGGAGCGCCTTGAAAGGTACGGCGAGAACAAGCTTGCCGAGGCGAAGAAAACGACCGTCCTCCAGCGCTTTTTCCAGCAGCTCAAAGACCCGATGCTGCTGATTCTGCTTGCTGCCGCCGCCGTTTCAGCGGTCACGAACGCCCTATCCGGAGAGAGCTTCACTGAGGTGTTCATAATCCTTGTCGTCGTCCTGCTCAACGCCGTGCTCGGCGTCATTCAGGAGAGCAAGGCTGAGGCCGCGATAGAAGCGCTGCAAAGCATGACCGCCGCCAAGTGCAAGGTGCTGCGCGGCGGGGAGCTCAAGGTCATTGAGAGCAGCCGCCTTGTACCGGGCGATGTTGTAGTCCTCGAAGCCGGTGACGCCGTCCCCGCTGACGGCCGTCTGCTGGAAAGCGCTTCACTCAAAATCGAGGAGGCCGCGCTGACTGGGGAGAGCGTTCCGGTCAACAAGGCGGTCGAAGTCATCTTCGACGGGGACGTTCCCCTCGGCGATCGCAGGAACATGTGCTACATGGGCTCGACCGTCGTCTACGGACGCGGCCGCGCGGTCGTCACCGCCATCGGTATGGGCACCGAGATGGGCAGGATCGCCGGTGTCCTCGCGCAGACTGAGCAGGAGCAGACGCCGCTTCAGCGCAAGCTGAGTCAGCTCGGCGGCGTGCTCTCAAAGCTCGTCCTCGGAATATGCGTTTTCATCTTCGTGTTCGATCTTTTAGTCGCGGGTGACTTTTCGCTTGACAGTGTTCTGCGCACCTTCATGGTCGCCGTGTCCCTCGCCGTAGCCGCTATACCTGAGGGGCTTGCGACAGTCGTCACCGTCGTGCTGTCTATCGGCGTCACGAACATGAGCAAACGCAATGCCGTCATCCGCCGCCTGACCGCCGTCGAAACTCTCGGCTGCACTCAGGTGATATGCTCAGACAAGACCGGCACACTGACTCAGAACAAGATGACCGTCATCGAGCATTACGGGCCGGTCGATAAGCTGGCTGCCGCGATGACGCTCTGCTGCGACGCAGTCTACTCCCCCGACGGTGCGCAGGGCGAGCCGACCGAGGCGGCACTCGTGAACTTCGGCGCGGCAAACGGGCAGATAAAGCCGGAGCTTGAGAACGAGCAGCCCCGTGTCGCCGAAGCTCCGTTTGACTCCATGCGCAAAATGATGTCCACCGTCCATAAATGCGGTGATTCCTACATTCAGTACACCAAGGGCGCGCCCGACGAAGTGCTCAAGTGCTGCACGAGCTATCTCGATAGCGGCGAAGTCCTACCGCTTACCGATGAGAAGCGCCAAGAAATACTCTCCGTGAACCACGCAATGGCTGACCGCGCGCTGCGCGTTCTCGCCGCAGCGGAGCGCCGATGGGACGCGCTGCCCGAGGACTGCTCCCCTGCTAATTTAGAGCATGAACTGTGCTTCATCGGCCTTACCGGCATGATCGACCCTGTCCGTCCGGAGGTCAAGGCCGCGATCGACGAATGCCGCCGCGCCGGTATCCGCCCGATCATGATAACCGGCGACCACAAGGACACCGCCGTCGCCATCGCGCGTGAGCTTGGCATTATCGACGACGCTTCGCAGGCCATAGAGGGGCGTGAGCTCAACAGGCTCAGCGACGATGAGCTTGACAGGGTCATCGATAAATACAGCGTCTACGCCCGTGTTCAGCCCGAGCACAAGGTGCGCATCGTCTCCTCGTGGCGCCGCCGCGGCATGATAACCGCCATGACCGGCGACGGCGTGAACGACGCACCGTCGATAAAGTCTGCGGACATCGGCGTCGGCATGGGGATCACCGGCACGGACGTCACAAAGAACGTCGCGGACATGGTACTCTCCGACGATAACTTTGCCACCATCGTTGACGCGGTCGGCGAGGGACGGCGCATATATGACAACATCCGCAAGACTATCCAGTTCCTGCTGGCCTCCAACATGAGCGAGGTCGTCGGTGTGTTCGTGGCAACGCTCATGGGCTTCACGCTCTTAAACCCCGTACACCTGCTGTTCATAAACCTGATAACCGACTGCTTCCCGGCGCTCGCCCTCGGCCTTGAACGCGGCGAACCGGACATCATGGATCGCCCGCCGCGCAAGGCTACCGACGGCATTTTTGCCGGAGGTCTCGGAGTCGACATAGCATATCAGGGGGTCCTGATCGCGGTCATCACACTCGCGTCATATATAATAGGTCACTGCATGGAGGCCGGCCATTTTGCGTGGCCGCACGGCGTTTCCGACGACGGCATGACAATGGCCTTTCTCACAATGAACATGTGCGAGATACTCCATAGCTTCAACATGCGCTCCCAGCGCAGGAGCATATTTACGCTCCACGGGCATAACAAGCTCCTCTGGGTCGCGATGCTCGCGGCGCTCGCGCTGACGACAACAGTCCTTGAAGTCCCGGCGATTGCCGCGGCCTTTGGCTTCACGCCCGTCGACTGGAACGAGTACGCTGTCGCGCTCGGCCTTGCCATACTCGTGGTACCGATAGTCGAGCTCGTGAAGCTCTTCCAGCGCCGCGCCGGTAAGTGAGCAAACAATAAAATATACAAAGCGTCTGAACCGTCGCTCCCGGCGGTACAGACGCTTTTATTATGCCGAAGGCCTATTGACAAAAGCTTCCCGTCTGAGTATAATTACATTGTAATCAATTACAGTGTAATTACAAGTGAGGTGAGCAGATGGCGCTGAAGGATCATTCGCTGGACGATAAAATTACTGCCGCCGCAATGAAGGAGTTTTCCGCCAAGGGCTACAACGGCGCGTCGCTGCGGAAGATTGCGGAGGGCGCGGGCGTCACTGTCGGCGCGATACAGACACGCTATAAGTCAAAAGACGAGCTGTTCGCAGGGCTGCTGAAGCCGCTTCTGGACGATATCGGCACGACGTTCCAAAGCGTCAAGGCCGACTACTATTCCGGTGCAGGTAATGATCTGGCGGCACAGCTCAAGGTCTCGATGCTGCATGAGTCCAAGGCGATACTGCACCTGATCTTCGCGCACTATGATGAGGCGCTGCTGCTCTTCTGCCGCAGCGCGGGCAGCAGCATGGAGCATTATTTCGACGCGGTCGTGAAGAGCAAGATCGACGAGAGCATAGCTTTTTTTCACAGTGCGGGTTATACCGGCGTGGATGAAAGGCTGCTTGGGCTCCTTATCTCCGCGCAGTTTGATTCCTACCGCCGCATCGTCATCGGCTGCCTCGACCGGGAGAGCGCCGAGAAATATATGAGCGCGCTGATGACCTATCACTTCGGCGGCTGGACGGCATTATTCGATTCGACAAGGAAAGCACGGGAGGATAATTGAGATGAAATATAACGGCTTCTATTTCTGGATGTTCAAAGGCTCTATGAAGAAAGTCCTGACGGAGAAGTACGGCAAGCAGTACGCTTCCGAGATAATGAAGAAGAGCAAGCGCATCTACCGCGAGCTTGTGGAGCAGGCGGACGATATCGGCGACGATAACCCAATGGCGTATAACGAGCTGTTCGCGCTCTCATTCGTCGCGCCATATGTGGCAAGCGACAAGAATATCCCGCCCGAGACCGTGCAGGAAATGATGCGCCGCGCGCTCTACCACATCAAGTGGTACTTTGCAAAGACTGACCTCAACACCGATAAGGGCAAGGCCGAGAACAAAAAGAGCATCGTCAAATATGTCAAGTGGTACACGCCCGAGAAAGAGGCGCAGTACCCTACCTCCTTCAAGGTCGACTTTGTCGGTCAGCCACATGAGGGTGCGTGCTACTACCGCATCACCCGCTGCCCGATCTGCGCGTATGCTGACAAGCTCGGCGTGCGGGAGCTGATGCCGCTCTTCTGCGAGCTGGACAAGGTAATGATAACGCTCCAGCACGGCGTGCTGCACCGCGAGCATACCCTCGCTGACGGCGGAGAATACTGCGACTATTACATAACCGGGAATAAAGAATAATATATGGCAGCCGCCGGCATGAAAGCCGGCGGCTGCCATATACTCATTTCTTTATCGCTCTGCGCAGCGGCTTATAGAGAAGAACGGTCAGCGCTATTTTTATCGCGTCGCCCGGCAGATAGACCAGCATCCCGGCCTTTACCGCCGTCCACACGGTGATGGACTTGTGCAGATAAAGCTTCATTATCAGGTACATATACGGCAGGCCGATCAGGTACAGAACCGCCAGTCCCGCAAGGCAGGCGAGTGCGATGCGCCAGCGCCCGTTTTCCTTTTCGGTCAGGCGGCCTATCACCCACGCCGTGGGGATGAGCCCCAGCAGGAAGCCGAAGCTTGGCTGCATGACATAGCCTATGCCACCGCCCATCGTGAACACCGGCAGCCCGAAAAGCCCGAGCACGACATACACAGTCTGCGACACCGCGCCCCATTTCGCGCCGAGCAGCACACCGGCCATAGCAGTGAACATGAATTGCAGCGTCACCGACATTGTCCCGAGCGGAAAGCGGATGAACGCGCCGACCGCAGTAAGCGCCGCAAACAGCGCCGCAAGGATCATCATACGGGTCTTATTCTTCATTGCAGCCACTCCCTTCAGACGCAGACGATTTTATCACGCAGCGCCGCGAAAGTGAATTGTAATTGTCTACAAAAAAGAATCTCTGCAGAAAGCTGAAACATATTTTGCTTTTCTGCGTCAATATATTAAGATTGCAAAATGAGTGCAAAATCGTGGCTTCCCGGCTTGCAGGGAAAATACCGCTGTGCTATAATATTTTTAAGACAAAAAGAAAACGGAGAATGAAAAAGATGAAAAGTAAAACCATGAAGCTTCTGCTTTCGCTCACGCTTGTGCTCTGCGTGGCGCTTGCCCTGCCGGGGCTGAGTGCGGGCGCGGACTATGTCAACAGCTTTGAAGCGGGCACCGACATCGGCAGCATCCAGGTGTTCAGCAGCAACCTTGTCATAAAGTCCTATGAAAAATACGCGGGTTCCCTTCCCGCGGGGCTGAGCCTGTCATGGGACGATTACGGCATCTACATGGCCGGAACGCCCACCACTGCCGGCAACTATTCCAGCAGCTACAATGTCGTCACTGAGAACGGCACCTATTCCTTTATAATCAACCTCTCCATCACCGGCGGCACGACACCTACCAAGGCTCCCGCGACCGGCAACCCGCCGCACATCACAAAGCACCCCACGGGTGAGACAGTCGAGCCCGGCGGCAGCGCGCAGTTCGTCGCCCGCGCGGACGACGCAACGAAGATAACCTGGCGTCTCGTCAGCAAGGACACGACCGTTACATATAACGCCGCCGACGGCCCGGATTATTTCCCCGGACTCAGCGTTGACGGTCTCGGCACCGAGCGCCTGACGCTCAGCAATATTCCCTCCTCGCTCAATGAATGGTGCGTGGAGGCAAAGTTCGAAAACGCCAACGGTGCTTCCTACTCCAACGGCGCGCGCATAACCGTCAAGGCCACGAATAACAATACGAATAATAACAATAGCGCCAACAACAGCAGCAATAATAACAGCAATAACAACACGAACAACAACACGAATAATTCCACCAACGGCAGCAGCGACCAGAACAGCGGAACTGATCTCGGCAACAACGGCCTCACCACAAAGACGCCGAACATCAACGTTGCCCCTCAGAGCACCCGTCTCAAGAAGGGCGAGACCTGCACACTGACCGTTCAGGCCACCTCCCCCAACAACGGCGAGCTGAGCTACCAGTGGTACAGCAACACTGTAAACAATCGTGCAACAGCTACTCCCATTGAGGGGGCAACCGACGCAAGCTACACCATTCCGCAGACTGATGGGACGATGTACTACTGTGTCGGCGTTTGGAATACCCGCGAGGGTGTCAAGAGCGATGTTGTCTACACCGATCTCATTGAGGTCAGCTTTGAACCGGAGACAACGCCTACCCCGTCCCCGACGGCGACGCCCACCCGCACGAGCTCCGACAACGGCAGCTATGACCGCGGCAATAATACCCAGCTCATATTCTTCGGCATCGTCGGCTTCCTCGCTCTGGCCGCTCTGGTCGGCGTGGTCGTCTACCTGCGCATAGACTCTAAGCGCAGCAAGGACGAATAAGCGGAATCTGAAACATTAAAGTGCTAAATCCGGCGTGACTTACAGGTTCACGCCGGATTTTCTGCCCGTTTCATGCCATAAAGTTGTATACTCTATGAAGCGGTTTCGAGCCGGTTTTGGCTATTTCGATGATTTTTGAGCTGCCGGATTGCTTTTTACATATCTCGCTCGTATACTTGCTCTTAACGCGAATCTTCAGAAGCGGAGGGAACGCTTTGGAAAACTTTATCGTATGCCTGAACGCAGTTGCTCCGATATTCATTATCATCGCTCTCGGCTACATGGCGCGCCGATTGGGCGATATAAAGCGTGAGGATGTTTTCCGCTTTAACCGATTGATCTTCCGGTATTTTTTGCCGGTCATGGTCTTTTATAATATATATGTATCCGACCTTGCAGCCTCGTTCAATGTAAAGCTCCTGTGCTTTGCGCTGCTCGGAGTGCTGGCAGAATGGTTTGTCTGCATGCAGATAGTCAAGCGGACGGAGCGACGACCTGAGCGACGCGGCGTTATTATTCAGGCGCTCTACCGCAGCAACTTCGTCATCATCGGTCTGCCGCTGGCGCAGCAGCTCATGCCCGCCGGGTCGGATTTCGGCTGCGTCGTTGTGCTTCTGGCAACAGTTATCCCGCTCTATAACATCCTTGCTGTCATTACGCTCGAACACTTCGGCGGCGCGAAGAAAAGCAGGCTCGGTCTTGTCGTTGACATTCTCAAAAACCCCATGATAGTCGGAACCTTCATCGGCATTGCCTTCCAGCTGCTGAAGCTGCGGCTGCCCTCCGGGCTTGAGCATGCAGTCGCGCAGATTGCAAACGCGACTTCTCCCATTATGCTGTTTCTGCTCGGCGGTTTCTTCGAGTTCAGCGACCTGCGGGACGATCTTAAAACCGTGTCCGCAATAGTCATAGGCAGACTTATCATCATCCCGGCAGTCGTGCTGGGGCTTGCATGCCTGCTCGTTTTCCGCGGCGTGGAATTTGCCTCACTCCTCGGAGCTTTTGCCTCCTCCACAGCGATCGCCTCATTCACAATGGCGCAGCAGATGGGCGGCGACGCAAAGCTTGCGGGCAACGCCGTTGTCGCGACAAGCGCGCTGTGCTCACTGACGCTTTTCCTGTGGGCAATGATCTTCAAAACTGTTGGTGTAATATAGGTGATAAAAATGAATAGTTCAAAATATAACGGGATCACCGATGGCGTTATATGGAAGCAGCTGATGCTGTTCTTTCTCCCGGTGCTCCTCGGCACGTTTTTCCAGCAGCTTTACAACACTGTTGACGCGGTCATAGTCGGCCGCTTCGTCGGCAAGGAGGCGCTGGCCGCAGTCGGCGGCTCGTCCTCGCAGATACTCAATCTGCTTATCGGCTTCTTCACCGGCGTCACCTCTGGCGCGGCCGTCATCGTCGCGCAGTATTACGGCGCGCGTGACGCGGAGGACTCCTCGCGCTCGGTACACACGGCGATGATCCTCGCCATCGCGTGCGGCGCCATAATGACCGTTGTTGGTATCCTCACAGCGCCTGCGCTGCTGCGCATCATGGAAACGCCTGAGGACACGATGGCCGACTCCATAGTGTATATGCGCTGGGTGTACATGGCGATGATCCCCGGGATGGTCTACAACATGGGCTCCGCTATCCTGCGCGCGGTCGGTGATTCCAAGCACCCGCTGTATTTTCTCATTGCCTGCTGCCTTATAAATGTGGTGCTCGACCTGCTGTTCGTCGTCACATTCAAAATGGGCGTCGCGGGCGCAGCGATCGCGACGGCGCTCTCGCAGCTGCTGAGCGCAGTGATGATATGCTGGTTTCTCGCCCGGCCGAAGACCGAGGAGAGCGTCAGGCTTGAGCTTTCCAAGCTGCGCACGGACTGGCGGATCATGCGCCGTACCGTGCACATCGGCCTGCCCTCTGGGCTTCAGGCAGTGCTCTACTCTATCTCCAACATGATAATCCTCACAGCCATCAACCGCTTCGGTACGGACACTGCCGCGGCATGGGTCGCCATGGGCAAGGTCGACGCCTTTACATGGCTGGTGCTCAGCGCGATGGGACTCGCGGTCATGACCTTCGTCGGGCAGAATTTCGGCGCAAACAGCATGCAGCGCGTGCGCGAGAGCATACGCGACTGCATGATAATGACCTCGGTCTTTGCCGTTCTGATAAGTGCGCTGTTCCTGACGCTCGGCAAATACCTCCTTGTGATCTTCACGACCGACCAGAACGTTATAGCGCTCGCCATGCGCATAATCTATTACATCATGCCGTGGTACCTGCTGTATGTCCCGGTCGAGGTGTACAGCGGCAGCCTGCGCGGCATCGGCGATACGCTCGTGCCGTTTATCATCACCGCCGTCGGCATCTGCATCGCGCGCGTTGTGTGGATATTCACCATCGTGCCGCTGCATAACGATATCTCCACCGTCGCCGTGGCCTACCCCATCACCTGGGGGCTGACCTCGCTTGCGTATATGATCTACTTCCGCTATGTCAAGAAGCACAAAATAGGCAAAATGGAACAGGCCGCGTAATATAGTCTACTCCCGCTGGTTTTCCCGGCGGGAGTTTTTTTCAATTTTTTCCCATTCCATGAAACATTTTCCGCTCCCGATGCGTTTATATAAGCAGAAAGAATAATACACAAAGGAGCGTACTTACTATGAAACGGGTATCCATCATCGCGCTTGCCCTTGCGCTGCTGCTGTGCGGCTGCGGCAGCGCACCGGCGCAGCCGGTCAGTGCCGCAGCGCCGCCGACGCACAAAGCTGACGCTGCGGTGTCCCCGGAAATCATTGAGGATGAACCGGAAGCCTACGACAGCGCACGGGACTTTCTGCGCTCTCTGTACGATGAGTGCGGCAATTTCTATTTCAGCAATAACGCCGCGCCCGACTGTCTCGACTGGCTCGCGCAGCAGCCGCAGGATCAGCCGGTGAAGTTTGTGGTCTACGGATGGCCGTTTTCTAATTCTGACAAGCGGCTCGACAAGTGGAACATCCCGCTCCAGAACCATGACCGGGCGCTGATGGCGCTGTCGGAGGTGCTGGGCGCTGATGCGCTCACCGAATACGAAAGCGTCGACGCGCTCAGAAAGACGCTTGATGATGAACAGCTCCTCAAAAAGCTGCCCGAGGAGTACCCCGAATGGGTACAAAAGGCTGATGGCTGGGAGGAAGCCCTTGACACATACGAGTCGGAATACCTGCCGCTGTCCGAGGCGCTTGACCTTGAATATGCCCTTCGTGACGCCAAGGCCTTTGCCGCACAGGGCGTGCAGGCCGAGGTAATGGCAGCGAAGAGCATAGACAGCGGACGCGAGAGCTGGGCTTACACCTGCATCGTCACGGCAGCACCCAAGGAATTTCTCGCGCTGAGCGACAAAATGGACGGGCTTTACCATGTATGGATACCGGGAGAACAGTTTCTCCTGCGTTTCAATATACATATCTGGTCTGAGGAATGAGGTGACGCACACGTGAATGAAACTAAGCTGCTGCGGCAGCTCAAGCGCGGGAGCACGGCGGCGCTGTCGGAGATCATAGAGCTGTACACGCCGTATGTCTACGCCATCGCGTCGAACGTGATGCGCCCGATGCTCACGGCAGAGGACGTGGAGGAGGCCGTGTCCGACTGCTTTGCCGCACTCTGGTATAACCGCGACGCCGTCTAGCCGGGAAAGCTCAAGGGCTACCTCGCCGTCGTGGTGCGCAACAAGGCACTGAGCGCGCTGCGATCAAAGCACATTGAGAGCGCGCTTGAGAATGATATTATTGATCTCGCTGCCGGCAGTCCGGAGGAGGGCATACTGACGCTGGAGCTGCGCGAGCTTGCGCGCGAAGCGGTGGACACTCTCGGCGAACCGGACTGCGAGATATTCAAGCGGCACTATTTCCTGTATCAGAAGACCGAGGACATCGCCGCCGCGCTCGGCATGAACGGCGCGACTGTACGCACGAAGCTTGCGCGCGGGCGGCAGAGACTTAAATATTATCTTGAGGAGAGGGGGTACGGCAATGAAGCTTAAAATATCCGAGCTGTGCAGCGGCTGCTGCCCGGAAAATATCACGCTCGGCACATCCAATGCGGAGCTTACCGCGCGCATAAAGGCCAAGACGCTCAAAAAGATCGGCGTTCAGCCCACGCGCCGCCGCGTGAGAGTGCGTACGCTGCTGCTCGCCGCGGCGATAGCGGCCTTCTTCGGCTCTGCCGCGTGTGCGGTAGTGCGCTACAACATGAATCTGCAGGACGTTCAGGATCAGGACGAAGTAGTCACTGGGCACATAACCGAGATAAACAAAAACGGCGAGGTAGTGAACGACAAAACGTTGTATTTCCCGGATGCCGGTCTGCTGCTGACCTTCACGGGTCCAGACGAGAGCTATAACCGCCCGGAGTTCAAGGCCAATTGGCTGCCGTCCGCCGCTACTCACAGAGTTTACAGGGGCGAGTGGACGGATTACCTCTGCAATGACGGCAAAGGGAACATCATGCCGTATCTTATCACTGCCACGAATGTGAACACCGGCAATTCCAAGGGCGTGCTCAACGGCAAAACGGAAATAGTAAAGCAGGAGAACTGGGACGGCTGGGAGATAACCGAAATAGTCTCCGACTATACCGAAAGCAAAAACTTCTGCAGCTGGGGGACCGTAAACTACATCTTCATGTTCGATCCTGAGCGCGGCTATCTTGTTAAGGTCTGCGGCACGGACAGCATGGAGACGCTTGAAGAGATCGCAGAGAACCTTGAGATACGCGAGAGCGACACGCCGCCGTATGAATATCCCTTTTCCGAGGAAATAGGATATCTTGATCTCGGCAGAGGCTGAACCGATTTGCTTCTTCCCGCCGTATAATATACTTGATGAAGGCCGAAACTGATGATATAATACGGTTTACTAAAAAGATACGTCGGGAAGAGGCAGCATATGAGCAGAAAGAAAATGCGCAGCAAAGCTGATGAATTTGAAATGGACGAAGCCGGGTACGATGAGGAGTATGGCGACGCTCCCGCAGAGCAGCATATATATGACGAAGCCAGCGGCGCGGAGCCTGAGCTCCGCGCGCCCAAGGTGAAGAAAAAGAAGCGGAAAAAGGGCGGCAGCACAGCGCTGTGGCTGATACTCGTCCTGCTGCTGGCGATCATCGGCGGCGGAGTTTTCGCGGGCTATGAGATAACGCAGAGCAGCGCGAACCTGCCGAACGTCTATGTCGGCAGCATCGCCGTCGGCAAGCTCGACGCCGCGCAGACGAGAGACGCGCTCACAAATCAGGGCTGGGAGACGCGCGTGTCCACCCCGCTCAAGGTGACGACGCTCGGCGGGCAGAGCTTCGAGGTCGACCCCGTCAAGGCCGGCGCTGTGCTCTCCGTTGACGATGCTGTCAGCGCGGCGCATGCTTACGGCCACAGCATGAATATTATCGATAACCTCTTCACCTACATCAAGGCGCTTGTCGGCGCGGTCGACATCAACGCTGAAAGCCAGAATATCTCAAATGAGTATATCGACTCCTGCATCAATGAGGGCATCTCCGCAGTCAACGAGTATATGGGCACGGAGGAATACACCGTCGATGCCAAGGCCGCAGAGATGACGATGAAAAAGGGCTGGGGTCAGATAGAGTTCGACAAGGCCGCTTTCAGGGAAGCCATAATCGCCGCGCTTGAAAAGGGCGAGACGGAGCTCAGCCATACGACGCTTGCCAAGGAGCTCAGCGCCCCGGACTTTGACGCGATACACAAGGAGCTCGAGCATGACCCGGTCGACGCATACTATTCCGATGATGGGAAGTTCGAGGTCACGGACGAGATAGTCGGCTGCAAGTTTGACGTCAGTCAGGCCGAGAAGCTCTGGAATGACGCCGATCCCGGCGATGAGGTCAAGATACCGCTTGACATCGTATGGCCGGAGGTCACGGGCGATGAGCTGCGCGGCAGGCTTTACCGCGACCTGCTCGGCACGATGACGACCAAGTTCCCCAACTCCGGCGAGAACCGCCGAAGCAATCTTGAGCTTGCGACCTCGAAGATAGACGGCATGATAATGTACCCCGGCGATGAGTTCTCGTATAATGAGGTCGTCGGCCAGCGCACTGAGGAGGCAGGCTTCCTGCCCGCTCCCGCCTATGTTGACGGCGACGTCAAGGACGAGATCGGCGGCGGCGCATGCCAGGTGTCAAGCACTCTGTACGCCGCGACGCTCTTCTCTTTCCTCGAGACCGTCGAGCGCGAGTGCCACTACTTCCCCGTAAACTACATGCAGATGGGCACCGACGCAACGGTCACGATCCCCGAAGGCGGCGGACGCTCCATCGACTTCAAGTTCAGGAACAGCCGCAATTACCCCATCAAGCTTGTCGGTATCTTCAATAACGAAGAGAGCACACTTACCTTTGAGATATGGGGCACACTTGAGGACGACGATTATATGCCCGTCGAGTTTGATAGCTCCTACAGCTGGGTGTACGACTTTGACAAGTTTATCGATCCCGCCTACCCCGACCGCGACGGCTACACCATAAAGCTCACGCATGAGACCTACGGCTTTGAGGACGATGTCGGCTCCGGCTACCGGACGCTGACGCACCGTCAGGTCATCGACGCGGACGGCAACATCGTCGTCGATGAGATTACGAACACCAAGCTCGCAAACGGCAATTACGCCATGGACACCTATTATCAGCACAACTAAAAATCAACCGGGGCTGCTGTGAACACAGTGACCCCGGTTGATTTTTTCAGTTTTACAGGCTCAGGAACTTTTTCCAGGTATTGATATATCCCTCGGCTTTTTCCTTTGTCTCAGCCTCGGCTGCCATGCGCAGCAGCGGCTCCGTCCCGGAGAAGCGGCAAATTACCCAGCTGCCATCCTTGAAGTAGACCTTGCAGCCGTCCTCGCGGCTGATGTGGTCGACGCCGTCAAAGTCCGGATTGCGCAGCTCTTCAAACAGGAAGTGCTGAAGCTCCGCCTTGCGCTCATTCGTCATGGTGAAGGACGCCTCGGCATAGGCGAGCTCACCGTAAAGCCCGCATATCTCGCGGTAGAGCTCCGAGAGCTTCTTTCCCGTGACGGCGAGCATTTCAACCAGCAGCGCCGCAGCGTATATGCCGTCCTTGCCGGAGATATGCCCGCGCACGGCAAGGCCGCCGGAGGACTCGCCGCCGATTATTGCGTCTGTCTCCGCCATCTTTGCCGAGACCCACTTGAAGCCGACAGGCACCTCATAGCACTTCTGCCCCAGCCCCTCGGCGACGCGGTCGAGCAGATGCGTTGTGGAATTGTTGCGCACACACGGGCCTGTCCAGCCGCGGTATTTCACAAGGTAGTAGTACAGCAGCACAAGAAGCTTGTTCGGGTGGACGAAGTTGCCCTCATCGTCGATGACGCCGAGACGGTCGGCGTCGCCGTCGGTGGCAATGCCGAGGTCGCAGCGATAGCGGTCGAGCACGAGCGCCGAGAGCGGCCCCATAGTCTCCTCGTTCGGCGCGGGGAGCTTGCCGCCGAAGAGCGTGTCATGCCGCTCATGGATGATCTCAAGGTCGCAGCGGCAGGTCATGAGTATCATGCTCAGGCAGGTCTGGCTCACGCCGTACATCGGGTCGAGCGCAATACGCAGCTGCGCCTTCTTTATCGCTTCGACATCTATCGCGGCAAGGATGCTGTCTATATAATCGTTCGATGGGTTCTTCTCCGTGATCTTACCCTCGGCGAGCGCCGTGTCATAGTCGACGCTTTTGACCGCCTCGGGCGTAAGGCGCGCGATGTGCTCTTCAATTTTATTCGTCACGGTCTTGTCAGCGTCGCGCCCGCCGGCGGTGAACACCTTGATGCCGTTATATATCGCGGGGTTATGGCTCGCCGTGACAGCCATGCCGTAGGGCATATCATGCGTCTTGACGACGAACATCATAAGCGGCGTGGGCGATGAGCGGTTTATCATATACACTCTGAAGCCGCAGCCGACGAGCACCTCCGCCGCCCAGTGCGCGGACTCCTTGGACAGAAAGCGCCTGTCATATCCAACGCATATCTCCTTGCCCGCGTGTCCTTCCTCTATCATCAGGCCGCACAGCCCTGCCGTCAGCAGACGGATGTTCTCCTTCGTAAATTCATCGGCGATTATGGCTCGCCAGCCGCCGGTACCGAATTTTATCATTATCTTCACCTCATATCTGTTATGCGCCAAAGCGCTCTTTTCAATTATGATTTATTTTACCATCAGTTGGCAGTGGAAGCAAGATGCAGCTCCGGCATTTTTGCCGCACATCTGGTCTTGTATTTTTGCATCAAATTGATACTTGAATATATCCAGTTTATGGACTATATTACCACCATAAAACCACGGAGGTGCAACATGAAACACGATAAACTCACCAGACTTATTCTCGCCGCACTCTTTGCCGCGCTGACCTGCGCCGCAACGATGCTTATCCATATCCCCATGCCCGCAACGAACGGGTATATAAACCTCGGCGACTGCGTCGTTCTGCTGAGCGCCTTCTTCCTCGGGCCGGTCTACGGCATGGCAGCCGGCGGTATCGGCTCGATGCTCGCGGATCTGCTGCTCGGCTATGCGTTCTACGCTCCCGGCACGCTCGTTATAAAGGGGCTCACAGCACTCACCGCCGCGCTCATTCTCAAGGCGCTGCACGGCAAGACCGGCGCGATGCTCGTCTCCGCTATCGCGGGCGAGGTAGTCATGGTGCTCGGGTACTTTGCGTATGAAAGCCTCATCCTCGGCTACGGCATGGCTGCCGCGGCAAGCATCCCCGGCAACGCCATTCAGGGCGCGTCTGGTATAATCGTCGGCATCGCGGCATACAAGGCGCTTTACGCCATCCCCTATGTGCGCCGCCTGTCCGTCTGAAAGGAGCACAAAAATGTACGAGGAAATCACCGCTCAGGCAAAACAGGCCGTCACGGAGCTGCTCGATGTTGCAGGACTCAAGGCCGGTGATCTGTTTGTCGTCGGCTGCTCGTCGAGCGAGGTCGTCGGCGCGCGCATCGGCAAGGGCTCGAGCATGGAGGCCGCGCAGGCCGTGTTCGACGGGATATACCCGGTGCTCCATGAGCGCGGCATATACCTTGCCGCCCAGTGCTGCGAGCACCTCAACCGCGCGCTCATCCTTGAGACCGAGGCCGCCGAAAAGTTCGGCTACGATATCGTGAACGTCCGCCCATGGGCGCACGCCGGCGGCTCCTTCGCAACGACCGTGTGGGAGCATTTGGAGCAGCCCGCCGCAGTCGAGCACATCAAGGCCAAGGCCGGTATGGACATCGGCGCAACGCTCATCGGGATGCACCTGAAAGACGTCGCCGTGCCTGTGCGGCTGAGCCTTAACAGGATCGGCGAGGCCGTGCTGATCTGCGCGCGCACAAGGCCGCGCTTCATCGGCGGCGAACGCGCGAGATATCAGGAAGAGCTGAAGTAAAAAAATAATTCCGCATCGCGTGATGCGGAATTATTTTTTTACCAATTTCAAAAGGCCATTTCCTATACAGATCGGCAGCATCAGTTTTTTCGTCTCTCCGCTGCGGAATATAACCGTCGCAAGCTCACCCTTTACCTCGGTGATCGTCCCCTGTCCGAAGACGCTGTGCTCCACCTGCGTGCCTGGGAAATAATCCTTCGCCGCCCACAACGTCTTCTGCGTCACATTCGGGCGCGTAAGGCCGCCGAGGCTGCGCTTCGGCTTTTCAAAGAACTGCTCTATAAAGGTGCTCGTCCCCTGCCGCGGATAGGTCATAAGTATGAGCTCGTTCTTTGCGCGGGTCGCGGCGACGTAGAACAGCCGCCGCTCCTCTTCAAGGGTCTTGCGCTGCTCATCGTCAAGCCGGCCGCTGCACGGCACGGACGGCAGTATTCCGTCCAGCGCGTCGATAATGATGACGCGGTCATATTCGAGTCCTTTACTGCTGTGTATCGTGCTGAGGATGAGCTTGCTGTCCGCTGATCGGTTTTCCGAGGAAATACTCTCCAGCTCCCGCAGCCTTTGCAGGAAGCTCTCCGTGTTCTTTTCCCGCGCGGCAAGGATAGAAAGCAGATACATCCGCTCCTTGTCCCCGCTGTCCTTGAGGACGTAGCCGCCGTAGCCCATCTTATAGCGTATACGGTCGAGCGCTTCGCGGGCAGTGTCGGTTCTGAGCGCAGTAAAGTTATCGTGCAGCTCCGCGAGGCGTTCTCTGAGCCAGTCCGGCTGCTCCTTTGATGCGCTCTCCAGCGCCGCAATGAGAGAACCCGCCTTGCCCGCGTTATACAGGCTCACCGCAAGCTCCGCCGTCTTGCGCCTTATCGGCAGGCTGAACTTGCTGTACACGCGCATGAAAGCCTCGGCGTTCCCCGGTTCGAGCGCGAGCGTCATAATGTCCCTGACGCCGCTTACTGTGCGGTTTAAAAAGAAAGAGTTCTCCCCTTTGCGGCACCTGAACGGAACGCCGCGCCTGTCGAGCCAGTCTATGAGCGCAACGGCGCTGTCGTTATTCCGGTAGAGCACTGCCGTCTCGCGCTGCGGGTCATTCTCCGTCATCGCGCATATGTATGAATACTGCGCAGCGCGCTCACTGAGTGCGACCGTGCGTATCGGAGCACCATGGCCGCGCACAGCGCGGATGTGCTTTTCGTGCCGCGCCGAGTTTCTCGCAATGAAGCGGTCGGCAGGCTCGGTGATCTCCGGTGTTGAGCGGTAATTGCTCTCAAGCAGCAGCACCCGCGCACCGCCGTAGTCGCCCTCGAAGCTCATAAGCGCGTCGGGGTACGCGGCGCGGAAGCCGTAAATGCTCTGGTCCTCATCGCCGACCATGAATATGCTCCCGCTCTCGCCTGTGAGCAGACGGATGATCTCATGCTGTATCTTCGAGGTGTCCTGCGCCTCATCGACGCAGATATACTTATACTGCTCCCGAAGCGCGCCGAGGATGTCCGGGTACTTAAGCAGTATCTGCCGCGCGAAAACGAGCTGGTCGTCATAGTCCATGAGCCCGCGCTGTCTGAGCGTCTCTCTGTACGCATCGTATACCGGCGCGACGGCGATGCCGCCCGCTTCGAGTTCGTCTATCTCACCGCGCGGCAGACGCATATTCTTTATATAAGTTATCGCATTTTGCAGCTCTTTTATGTCTCCGCCCTCGGGATACTCGCCGCGCACCGTGCGGAAGACCTCGGCAAGTATCGCGCCGTTGTCGGACACAAGGTCAAAGCGCTGCGCGCGGGTCTGGCGCGCATATCTGTTGATGATCGACTCGCACACACCGTTTATCGTGCGAAACTCCAGCCGCGCCGCGTACTCCTCGCCGAATGCTGCAGAGAAGCGGGTGCGCATTTCAGCGCTCGCAGCGACAGTATAGGTCATGGTCAGGATACTCTCAGGCGTAACCCCCATGCAGTAGACAAGATACGCGGCGCGGGTGATAAGCGTCGTCGTCTTGCCGCTGCCGGGGACGGCAAGCAGCAGCACTGCCCTGTCGGTACACTGCACCGCCTGCGCCTGCTGCGCATCGAGCCTGATATTGAATTTATCGCAGAACTCCGCGTAGCTCAGCACTGCCCGTCACCGCCTTTTGTCAAACGCAGTGGCTGTCGTTTTCGGCAGCCACTGTTGTACGATTTTATTATATAAGATTATTGATAAGCTCCGCGTCCGACTCCTTGAGCTTGAGCCCCGCCTTGAGCGTCTCACCGTCAGGATAGCTGACAGTGATCGTTATCTCCGCGCCGGGCACTGCGCCCTTGGCCTTGACAGCTCTCAGAAAGTCCGGGAATTTGGGGTGGTTCTGGCGGAAGCTGTGCCACGCCTGCCTGAGGGACAGCAAAGAATTTATATCCATCTCACGCCTCCGTCCTGCTCTTCTTTTCTCTGTGCCGCTTTACGAGGAAGCAGACAGCAAGCGTCGCGGTGAGCGCGGCATACATATACTCGGAATAGTAGTACTTGAAATACGCAGCTGGCAGCAGCGCCGTGGTGATTGCCATATGGCAGAGATGCCCGGAGGTAATAAACCAATAGCACCACTGCTTTTTCACAAGCATGTATATCCACAGCCCGATCAGCCACGCCGTCGGGACATATAGGTTCTTGAAGATATTGGCGGCATAGTCCAGCGTGCGCTCATACTGGAAAGCATTGGAGATGTGCAGCCACGCCCCTATCTGCGAGCGGATGTACACCAGCGGGTTATGGATCATCAGCCTTATGACGGCATTCTGGAAATCCACCTTGTCCTGATCGGTCGCGCCTGGGACAAGGCCGTAATAGATGATTATATTGTCGTTGTAATTATAGTCGCCCTGCCGCTCGTTCAGCTCATGGATTGCGTCGACAGAAATGTACCTGTTGACTATGGCGAGATCCGCGGCGTTCTTCTCCTTGTCAAGCCCGTTGCGCTCCATGCTCGTGATGAGGTATTCAAAGAACGGCAGCGCCCTGTGGCCGTTCTCCTCCTTGTCAAAGGCCGACGGCAGGTACACTGCAAGCTGCACCAGCAGCATCGCCGCAAGCGCCGCCGCTTTTTTCTTTGCGTTCAGTGCGGGCATATAGGTGAAATACAGCAGCACCGGGCCGAGAACAAGAAGGTATATCCCTTCCGAGCGCCACTGCGTCAGCACTGCGGTCATGAAGCTGAGCAGCAGGAATTTCCCGGTACCGAGGTTTTTCTTTTCAAAATGGTCACATATCAGGATGCAGGCATACAGCAAATACAGAACCGCGTACATCGGGCAGCGGTGGATGCTGTAGCTCTGGTACAGTCCCGGCGGCAGCAGAAACGGCAGATACAGCAGGAAGCTCAGCTTTGACTCCGTCACGCGCATGAGCCTGTAAACGCAGTATCCAGCCGCAAGGCTCATGAGCCATATCTTGAACACGACCGTGAACGCCGGGAACGGGGCGATGTTCATCGCGATCATGGGTATGTACATCGTCCAATAATTGAAGAAGCCCTTCATAGTCTCGTAATGACGCGAGGCCTCAAGGATATTGAACTGATCGCCAGTGGTAAACGGGTAAGCGCCGCATACCGCCCAAAAGCCCGTCACGATAATAAACAGCGGCAGCGCGTATATCAACGTCATCACCGCAGCTCCGCGGGCTTTGAAGCCCTGCACGGCGTTCGTGAAAAACAGCGCCGTGAGATATACCGTGATAAGGGTGAGCAGCTTTATGACGATATGCGTCACGGGTCTTGCCTCAGCCGCGCCCTCATAAAATGCGAAGCGCTCCCACCAGAAGCTGAGCAGCCAGTATACAAGCGCAAAAGCGCCGATCACCCGGTGCTTTTTCTCTATTTTATATTTGGAAAGAAGCTCTGTTGCCACTTTATTCCCTGCCTATATCTATGTCTATGATTTTTCTGCGCGGATGTGTCGTACCCCATCTAGATCAAAAGGACAAAAAGCGCCTCGTGCGCTCCATGCAAAGTGGGTCTGCATGGAAAGGGAAGAAGGAGAATGCATAGCGCAGCTTTTGCCGCAAGGCGGAAGCGAGCAGTGCAAGCTTCTTCTGACGTAGTATACTCTGAAATGCCGCTTAATGCAAGCCTTGTGCTTGCATTAAGCTCGAAAGCATTATATAATGACGCTTGTATAGTTTGGCGGAGAAAAGGAGAATACCGTGGATAAGATACTTTTGTTCATCCCAATGTATAACTGCGAAAAGCAGATCGTCAGGGTGCTTGCGCAGCTCGATAAGACTGTATGCGAATACATTTCCGCTGTTATCGTCGTCAATAACCGCAGCACTGATAACGGCGAGCAGGCTGTGAAAGAATGGCTCAAGGCCAACCGCCCCGCCGTCCCGGTCACGCTCCTGCGCAATGATGAGAACTACGGCCTCGGCGGCTCCCACAAGGTCGCCTTTGATTACGCGCTCAATAATGCTTACGACTATGTTGTCGTCCTCCACGGCGACGATCAGGGCAGTATCGCAAATCTCCTCCCTTATCTCAGAAGCCGCGAATATGCCCGGTACGATTCTTTCCTCGGCGCGCGCTTTATGAAAGGGTCGAGCCTTGAGGGCTACTCCAGATTCCGCACTTTCGGGAACCGGGTGTATGACCTGCTCTTTTCCGTCGGCGCGGGACGCATGGTGTACGATCTCGGCTCCGGGCTCAATATGTATAAGGTCAGCTCCCTGCGCAGCCGGTACTATCTCCGCTTCAAGGATAACCTGATGTTCAACTGCTATATGCTGCTCGCCGCCGGTCCGCTCGGTCAGTCGCAGCGTTTCTTCCCGATAAGCTGGCGCGAGGACGATCAGGTCAGCAACGTGAAGATGTTCAGCCAGGCGACAAGGACCCTGCGCATGCTTATGAGCTTCACTTTCAATAAGCGCGCGTTCCTAGACGGGGAATACCGCGACAAGGTCATATCTGCCTACACCGCGCAGCCGGTCTTTGAATGGGAGGGCGAATAATGAAAAAGCTTCATCTCATCATGCCTATGGGCGGGCGCGGGTACCGTTTCTTCAAGGATGGATACTCCATGCCGAAGCCGCTCATCGAGCTTAACGGCAAGCCCTTTTTCTATTGGTCGGCGCAGTCGGTAATGAAGTTCGTCGACGTCGCAGACATCAGCTTTGTCGTTCTCCAGGAACATATAGACCATTTTGAAATTGACCAGAAAATAAAGGAATTCTACCCTCAGGCAAGGATCGTCGTTATTCCCGAAGTCCTCCCCGGCGCGGTGATGACCTGCCTTGAGGGCGTCAAAGGGCTGGACGGCGGCGCTCCCCTGCTCTTTAACGACTGCGACCATATGTTCGTCTGCCGTGACTTTTATGATTTCTGCGCTGCCGGTGACTTCTCCGCCCCCGACGCGGCGCTCCTGACCTTCACCTCCGACGTGCCGAAATACAGCTTCGCAAAGCTTGACGAGGCAGGCCGCGTTCTCTATACGGTCGAGAAACAGGCTGTGAGCACGCACGCCATCTGCGGCGCGTATTACTTCTCCCGCCCTGAGGTCTTTGTCTCGGCGGCAGAGAAGTACCTGACCTCATGCAGCTATGAGGAATTTTTTATGAGCGGCGTTTATAACGTCCTTATCGATGGCGGCGCGGACGTCAAAATTTTCGAGACCGACCTGCACATCTCTTTCGGCACACCCGAGGAATACTCTGCCGCCGCGGCTGATGATCGGCTCAAAGAGGTGGACGCGCCGTGACGGTCTTTCTGTTCGTCTGCTCCATAGTCCTGCTCATGGTTGGACACGCGCTGCGTCTCATGCGCTGGAGCTGCTTCATTAAGATATACGAGCACCCTCCCGCCGGGGCGCTGCTGCGCTCCATGGCGCTCGGCTATGCGCTCAACTTCTTCGTGCCGTTCAAGCTCGGCGATGTTTTCAGGGCGTACTATTCCGGCAAGCGCATGAAAAACGGCATAGGCTTCTCGCTCGCGACGGTCATCCTCGACCGTTTTCTCGACCTCATCGTCGTGGCGCTGCTGTTCGCGGTGCTCGCGTTTTCAAACGTCGGAAGAGACGCCGCGCGCGAATCCGCGCGCTTCTACTATATCGCCGCCGCGGCGGTGCTCGCGCTGCTGCTCATAGCGAACCTTTTCTCCTCCGCGATAAAGCGCATCACGCTCAGGCTCTGCTCCGTGTTCAACGACCATATCAAGCTCAAGGGCGAGCGCTTTTTCTGGACGCTCATAAACACATTCCGGGACATCCGCCGCGTGAACTTTGCCGTGATCCTTGCCGAGACGGTTGGGATGTGGGTGTTCTACATAGGCTCATACGCGCTTTTTGCCGCGTTCATGCAGCGCCTCGGCTCGGACTACGCGCTCGTTGAGATCATCCTGTCGCTGTTCTCGCGCTCGAGTCTCGACCTCAGTGCGCTGACCGTCGCCGCCTCAAGCTCGGCTGTGCTGAAAGAGCAGTTGTGGCTCGCGGTATATACGCTGCTGCCGTCGGTGATAATGTTCGCCGCGACGCTCACCAAAGCTTTTACTACAGTCGAAAAGCAGACCGTTTCGGTAGACGGCGGTTACCTCAAGATCCTCCCGCAGCTCGACGAAAAGGATCAGCTCAGCTTCCTTGACGATTATTTCAGCGCCGACCATCCTGAGCTTCTGCGCAAGCTCACCCAGCTCAACCGCGGGATAAGCATAATCCGCGACTGCTCCTCCGGTTCAAACGCCTCGACACTGCTGTGCATGGACAGCCATGAGATGTTCTACCGTAAGTACGCTTTCGGTGCCGACGGGAAAAAGCTTGCCGGGCAGCTCGACTGGCTGACGGCGCACAGCGGCACACTTCCCCTGTGCGAGGTCATCCGCAGCGAGCGCAGCAGTGAATACTGCTGCTACGATATGCGCTACGAGAGTGACAGCTCCTGTATGTTCCAGTACATCCACTCCCACCCGGTGCAGGCCGGGGAGCGTGTTCTCTCGTCTCTGCTTGAGAGCGTGCGCGGCAGGCTCCATGTGCTGAACGCGCGCCCTGCCGACGCTGAGCATATCAGCCGGTATATTTCCGCCAAGGTGACGGATAACCTGAACTCGATCATGGGTTCGAGGGTACTTGCGGAGCTGCTGTCGTATGACACGCTGACCATCAACCACAAGGAATATCTGAACCTGCCGTACCTGGCAAGTATGTTCGAGCCTGAGCATCTTGCCGCCGTCTTCGCCGGGGACACCTGCTGCGATATTCACGGCGACCTCACGGTAGAAAACATCATCTGCACCGGCGGCGGCTTCTATCTCATAGACCCGAACCCCGGCAACATCCATGAGTCCAGCTTTCTGGACTATGCAAAACTCCTGCAGTCCCTGCACGGCGGGTACGAGTTTATGATGAAGACTGATTCCGTGTCCGTCACCGGCAGCAGCATTGACTTTGTGTATACGCGCTCCGCCGTATATGACCGGCTCTATTCTTTCCTGCTGTGCTATTTTGAAGAGCACTTCACCCCGCAGGAGGTCAAAAGCATATTTTATCACGAGCTTGTGCATTGGCTGCGTCTGATGCCGTACAAGCTGAGAAAGGACGCCCGGCGTGCCCCGATGTTCTATGCGGGGCTCGTAATGGCCGCAAACGATGTCTACAACCGCTTTGAAAAAAACTAAGCTTGCCATGGTCGATCTCGACAACACTCTTGTGTTCACGATGAACGCGAACTTCGAGGCCTACAAGCGCGCCCTCAACGAGCGCGGCATTGACCTCACGCCGGAGCACTACGCCAATTGCTGCGACGGCAAGAGCTACCGCGATTTTCTCCCCGCCCTCGTCGGCGGCAGTGCGGAGCTTACCGAGGCCATACATGAGCGGAAGATCGAGCTCTACGCGGACTGCCTGAAGTCCGCCGAGCTGAACCGTCCCCTCGTCGATATTCTCCGCGCGCTCAAGAGCGAGTATTACATTGCCCTTGTCACCACCGCTACGCGGCGGAACGTCGAGCGCATACTTGAGCATTTCTCGCTTGCGGAGCTGTTCGACGCCGTCGTCACTCAGGAGGACGTGCTTCACGCAAAGCCCGACCCATTCTGCTATAACATGGTGATCGAGCGCTTCGGCGTTGACCGCAGCCGGTGCATCATTTTTGAGGACTCCGCCTCCGGCGTCGCCGCCGCACTCGCGAGCGGCTGCCAGACCCTCCGCGTCAGGAAAGGAGCCGCGCTATGAGCACCGCGCCTAGTAAACTGCGCGCGCTGCTGATGCAGGCTCTGCGCTTTGTCGGGCTGAGCGGCATAGGCTGGCTGCTCGATTTCACGGTATATACCCTGCTCAGCACTCGCGTTTCAAACCTTGCCGCCGTCAACATGATAAGCTCGCTCGTCGGTGCAAGCTTTGTGTTTGCGTTCTCTACACGCTTCGTCTTCCGGGACAACCACCGTATCCCGCTTTTCTGGAAATACTGCGTGTATATCACCTATCAGATCGTGCTTATCATCCTCATTTCGCTGCTGCTCGCAAAGATAAACGCCCTGATAACCGCGCATGTCTCCGCCGCGCTTATCGTCAAATACTCCGCTATTCTGTCCAAGATCATCGTTACCCCGATCACCATGACGCTAAACTTCTTCGTCATGCGTTTTGCGATAGAAAAGCTATGAAAGTTAAATCAGCTCCGACTTGTGTCGGAGCTGATTTCAGTCTGTCAAAGAACGCAGCACGAGATCAAGCGGGAACAGCACATTTTAAG
>ERZ857840.1277-NODE-1277-length-29300-cov-4.704291_pt1 | contig 29300 bp, 16 predicted proteins | sample MGYA00519760_ERZ857840 | MGnify/ENA primary metagenome ERZ857840 (study PRJEB31778, sample SAMEA3449371) | human gut metagenome | biome: human gut; feature: human-associated habitat; material: faeces | place: United Kingdom | collected 2010/2012 ... | reverse complement strand
ACAGATATTTTATCAAATTAAACGAAACTAAAAATCAGCAATTAAATTGGGTGTGGAAAGCTCCGGAAATATCAATTTCTATAAACTATCAATAATTAATGATTAATATCATTTTTTCTCAATTATACAAGAAATCGATGTCAGCATATTTTTGGTCCTTTACCCCGTTTAAATGCAAAAAGACAACCAAAAGACATATTTTAAAAAGAAAAGGTATGTGCGCGGGGGAAGCTTTTGCTCCTTCCGCGCCAAAATGCATAAACAAATTTCTTAATTTATTACAAATTTATTTCATATTATTTGAATATGCTTTTTCACAATGGTATAATTAGCTTAAGCAATTTCGACACCAAATAATAGGAAAGGATTTTTACACATGAAAAAGAAATTATTGCCTGCACTTATAGTAACCGGACTTATTATCCTCGTTGTAATAATAATGGGTATAACTGCTCTTATCAATAAATACACCCCTACGAAAAAGACAGAGGATCTTAAAGAGTATTTCAATATCTCTTCTGATGATGAGGCTGCTCTCATTGTAGATAATGAGCTATCCGATTACAAGGCTAAAATAATAGATAAAAAAATATACGTTGATTACAAATTTGTTCACGACTCATTAAATTCCAGATTTTACTGGGATGCAAATGAGAATGTGCTTCTTTACACAACCGCATCTGATATCATCTCAGCGGCGGCTGACAGCAATAGCTACAGTGTCACCAAGCAGACCAATGACTTTGGCTATCCGATTGTGAAAGCCACCTCTGACTCTGCGCTTATCGCTTTAGACTATGTAAAACAGTACTCCAATATCACCTTTAAGTCATATGATGACCCGGCACGCATCGTCATCACAAGCAAATGGGATGAAATAGACAGTGCCACTGTAAACAAGTCTACCCAGATTCGCGTGAAGGGCGGCATAAAGAGCCCTATTCTAAAAGAGGTGAAAAAGGATGACAAGATTACTATTCTTGATTCCGGTGACAAATGGGATAAGGTTGCCACTGAGGATGGTGTTATTGGATATATAAAGCGCAAGGCTCTGTCCGAGAGCAAAAAAACTAAGCTTACGAATCCTGACTATGAGGAAGAGACCTTTACGCATATCAAGAAGGATAAGGATATCTGTCTTGCCTGGAATCAGGTAACAAGCCAGTCAGCAAACAGTAAAGTGCCCCAGGTAATTTCATCAACCAAGGGCATAAATGTAATGTCACCAACTTGGTTTTATTTAAATGACAACAATGGTAATCTGGCAGATATAGCAAGCAAGGATTATGTCAGCTACTGCCATTCCCAGGGCATCGAGGTATGGGGACTGTTCAGCAACTTTGAAAATACTGATGTAGATGCAGCATATGTGCTCACACATACATCCACGAGAACTACCCTGATCAATCAGATTATGTCGGCTGCATTTAACTATGAGCTTGATGGTGTAAATATTGACTTTGAAAATATCACAGAAGCAGCATATGGAGACTCTTACATCGAGTTTATCAGAGAGCTCGCCATAAAGTGTCACAATAACGGTATATCACTTTCAGTTGATGTCACAGTACCTGCCAGCTTCAACAAGTTCTTCAATCGCTCTGATATGGCAAACTTTGCCGATTATATTGTGATTATGGGATACGATGAACACTATAAGGGCTCTGATGCCGGCTCAGTTTCTTCCATTCCGTGGGTAACTGAGGGTGTTGAATCCACTCTGAAGGAGGTTCCCGCTGACCAGATTATTCTCGGCATGCCTTTTTATACCAGAATATGGGAGCTCACTCCAAAGGAGGACGATGATGCCGTAACCGATACCGAGGATCAGTCAAAGTACACTGTTGCCTCACAGGTATATAGTATGGACGCAGCTGCAGCACAGCTTGCCACAAACAATGCCACTGCTGCTCTTGATGAGGAATCCGGTCAGAACTACGCTGAGTGGTCTGTATCCAACAAGCTGTACAAGGTATGGCTCGAGGACACTACATCTTTAGAGAAAAGGCTCAAGCTCGTCGACGACAATAAGCTCGCCGGTGCAGCATTCTGGAAGCTTGGCTTTGAGAATTCATCTGTCTGGGATACTGTTATCAAATATCTGAACTGATTGCTTAAGGCTTACTGAAAGAGGCCGTACCTTTACAGCTACAGTCTAACTCAGTACCTTTTATAGGTTATAAATGATATCAGCCAATCATATAATATACAAACACACCCGATGCCTTCTATGTGCATCGGGTTTTTTATAGGTATCTTATATGAAAAAATATATGTACATTATTAAGAAAAACAAATACTGTCTTATTTTAGCTCTCTTTATTCTGTCCTTCTACCTCGGAAGAGGTGTCTGTGCTCTTGCAAAAAATACCGGCAAAAACACTAATTCCACCGTTATTGTAATTGACCCGGGGCATGGAGGTTGTAGATAACGCAAGTGATGAAAACAACGAAAATATAAGAAAAAGAAGAAATTTAAGAGAGAACAGACAAGCAATGTGAAAGCACGCGTTGCCGTATAATTTCTTAATAATCAGACAAAGGCGACTCAGGTATCGCAGTATGAGCTTGTTCTACATAGGGGTAGCAGCTGGAGGATTCTAATATAAAAAGAGAGCAAGCATAACGTTTACTCTCTTCTGTATTTAAGTTATTTTACATGTCCGCTAAATGAGTATCCATTTCCTTCAAAAACAATATAAAACTCAGTATCGCTTTTAATATTAGAAAACTCAAAAGAACCAGTTTTACCAGCACTAATTTTTGTAGAGCCATAAGTCTTAGTAAGCCTTTTAGCTGTCACAGTAATTGGATTATCTCCGGTGTTCTCTACATAAACCTTATAACTCGTTTTTCCTGTAAACTTATAATTAGTATACAAGTTTTGATAATGAGAGGAACCAGCAAAATCGTATTGCCCTTTACTCTTGATGTTCCATACCTTACTAGGTCTTGATGTACCTCTTGTTTCAATAGTTTCTTCTGGAGAAACATAAGAAACTCCAACATTTGGTGTAACGGTTACCTCATTACTTCCATCTTTAACTGACTGAGCATGAACAACAGTTGTCGACATCATTGTGAAAATCATAGACACTGCCAATAAAGAAGCGAAAATATTTTTTTGGATATCTTACACATGAAATTTCTCCTTTCACCTTGTTTTTTTGATTAATTTATAATATCATATTTTTAAAATAAAATCAAGGAGTATTGTTAATGAATATATTTCAGTTAAAAATAATAGCTATGATTGCTATGTTTTTAGACCATATAGCTTATTTCTTTCCTGATTTGCCAATGTCTTTGCCGTTACATTGGATAGGACGAATCGCTGCACCTATTTTTATTTTTGGTGTTGTTAATGGCGTAAAGTATACTAGTTCTAAGCGGATGTATATATTGAGGCTATATTTAGCAAGTATTGTGATGGCTGTTATTCAAATGAGTACACAAATTGAATTAAATTTCTTTAGAACATTATTTATCGTTGCATGCATATGTGAAATCTTAGAAATAAGAAAAAACCAAAAGGCTGTTTCCTGGATAAAAGTACTAAGTTTATATATTGCTTATCAAGTTATTGTATGTATAGTATGTGGTTATCTGAGTTCAATTAGTAATATGTATACGGAAACAATATGCTTCTATTTGATACCAGCTCTTTTGGGAAGTGTGTTTACAACGGAAGGGGGACTTATTTTTGTTGTTTTAGGAATTATAATGTATTTAGCTTATGACAACAAGAAAAGACTTATTCTGTCGTATATGATATTTGTTGTTGTGTATATGTTTTTTATGTCCACTAATATTGTTCCCATTATTTTATGGAAAATCAAGGAATTAATTCCGATAATAGGAACAGGGCTTTCCCATGGTATGGAATATCTATTGTCTATAATAGGTGGAATTTCTCCTATGGATGTAGGAGGGAATATATTTACAATTCAGTATCAGTGGATTATGGTTCTTGCTCTTCCGCTAATACTATCATACAATCATCAACGAGGAAAAAAGTGTAAATATCTCTTTTATATTTTCTATCCCATACATATAATATTGCTTTGGCTGTTATCGAATTTTGTTTTTGTTTAAAACAGTGGAACAAGGAACATATTTATTACATTGAAACATCCAAACCAAAAATGGAGTGATGAATGTGCCTTTAAGCTTTAAGTACAATTCGATATATTCAAATCTGATTTAACAGCATACTATCTACAATTAAATACACTATCCCAGTAGCTCGCACAAAATTCATGTTTTGTGCGGGCTTTTTTGTATCCGAAAATTTTTTCAAATCTTTTCAAATTCCTGCAACAAATCACACCTTTCCGTACCGATATGGTGCAGTTCTGCCCACAAGAATGGGAATAGTTGAGATACTAACAAAGCTTTCCAATACCATCTGTTTGCTTCTGTAACATTGTGAAAAATACGCATATTGGATAAGCCTATGTGCGTATGTTGAGAATAGATAGTTGATTAAGGGAGCTGATACATTGACTAAAAAAAAACCTGCACAATATATTGTAGAACGAGAATTTTTATGTAAATTTTCTGTAGAAGAATTACTTATCCGTATCGTGAAATCTCATATTAAAAACGCATATCAAGAGGGGAAAACCTTTGAAAATCATGGAAAGAAGCCGTACTTTATTGTATGATATTATTATAGGTACGGCAGTTGAATAGGTGGAAAAATGATTTATCAAAAAGGTTCAAGCTTATTTAACGTAGCTATTTATATCAGATTATCACGAGAGGACGGAGATAAGGAAGAAAGCGATAGTGTAGGAAATCAGAGAAAACTTTTAACAGAATATGTGAATAAGCATGATGACTTTATCTTATATGATGTTTATATTGATGACGGTTTTACGGGAACGAATTTCGATAGACCAGACTTTCATAGAATGATTGCTGACATTGAAGATAACAAGGTAAATTGTGTTGTTGTAAAAGACCTTTCCCGTTTTGGACGAGATTACATTGATACGGGGCGATATTTGGAAAGAATATTTCCAGAGCTTAATGTTCGTTTTATTTCTGTAACAGATAATATTGATAGTATGAAGCAGGCATACGATATGTTACTTCCTATTAAAAATATATTTAACGAACAGTATGCCAGAGATATTTCTAATAAAGTTCAAGCGACTGTAAAATCAAAGCAGAAAGCAGGAGAATTTATCGGAGCATTTACAAGCTATGGCTATAAGAAATCTCCTGCAAATAAGAATAAACTTGTGATTGATGAATATGCGTCCGAAGTTGTAAAACGAGTATTTACTATGTATGCACAAGGAATAGGAAAACAAAGCATTGCAAAAATACTAAATGCAGAGGGTATCCTTTGTCCGTCGGAATATAAAAAGCTCAACGGTGAAAATTATAAAAATTGCAACCGTTTGGAGAAAACTTCCTATTGGACGTATTCAACAGTAAATATCATGTTGAAAAATGAAATGTATATCGGCAACATGATACAAGGGAAGAAACATCAGCGTATGAGAAGCAAACAGCGACCAGTTGAGAAAGAAAACTGGATAAGAGTTGAAAATACGCATGAACCGATTATAGACCGTCAACTGTGGGATAAGGTACAAAAACTGCTGACAAAGAAGCATAGGGATATTGACTTGGAAACAAATAAAAATATCTTTGCAGGCTTTATAAAGTGTGGCGATTGTGGTCGGGCAATGATGAAAAATTTCTGGCGACGTGCAGACGGAAGCAGGTCTTATTCATTCTATTGTGGAACTTACAAAAGAAGTGGAAAGGACTATTGCACTCCGCATACTCTCCCATTTCAAGTATTGAATGATATTGTGCTGGGCGATTTAAAGCAGATTATCCGCAATGTAGAGAATTTGCAGGAGCTTGTAAAATCACAATCTTTCACAGCAACAAAAATCAGAAAATCAACTGACATAGAACTGACAAAGTTAAAAACAGAACTTGAAAGAGTAAAGAAACTGAAAAAGTCAATTTATGAAGATTACAAAGACGAACTGATTTCTAAAGAAGAATTTCTTTCTTATCGAGAGGACTATCAACAAAAAGAAACGCTTTACTCCAAACAGATTGAAACGCTGGAAGAAAAGAAAAAAGAAAGTGTAACAGAAGATGTTTTTGAAACACCGTGGTTAAGGCGGTTGTTGGAACTGAAAGACATTGAAGAATTAGACAGAGATATTATTGTGGAAATGATAGACCAGATAACAGTTTATGAAAACCGCAAACTTAAAATCTCATACAACTTCGGAAATGAACTGGAACATTTATTTTCAAGCGTTTACTGTGAGGACTTGGAGAAAAAGGCTATCTAATCTCAATACATTTCTAACTCCCCATATATACTGGGGAATACATATCACAATTTGCGTAAACTACAACCAGCACATGGTGGAAGTGATCCCGGTAAGATTTCCACCTCCGGCGTCATGGAAAAGGATGTCAACCTCAGTATTGCAATGGCTCTTAAACAGCTGTTTGAAAACAGAGGCTTTACTGTTGTCATGACCAGAACCACCGACTGCGACCTCGCCCCGGATAATTCCAAGCATCCAAAGACAGATGATCTCACAAAGAGAACTGCCCTGATGTCTAAAAGCAATGTGGCAGTCAGCATCAGTATCCATCAAAACAGCTTTGAGGACAGTTCAAGCTGCGGTCCACAGGTATTCTATTATGAAGCCTCTGATGCAGGAAAAGAGCTCGCATCCTCTGTTCTTGGAGCTTTAAACACTTCTCTTTGTGTCGCAAAGCCACGAAGCATTAAGCCCAATAAAGAATACTTTATACTTAAAAAATCCACATCCCCGACCGTAATCGTAGAATGTGGATTCTTGAGTAATCCTGCTGAGACACTTCTTCTTACTGACAAAAACTATCAGGATGACCTGGCACATGCAATATATATCGGTGTTACAGACTATCTTGCGCAATCACCCTCTGGACATTTACAATAAACTGCTCTGCGATGTGATATAGTCTGGTTGTCTGGACACTTTCACCGCCATCAAGCTGCTTTTTTGTCTCATTATCTGACTCAGTATTCGATTTCATATCTGACATCTTAGACTCTTTTGCAGATATATCATGCTCCAGTGCCACATCTATGCGCACACGCTGTTCACCATCACTTATTCCTGCCTCAAACATAGTGATATTGTCTTCAAACAGCTTTTTAGTCTGCTCATCGTCTGTGACTATCATAGCAGATACTGAGTTTTCCTTTGCCTCAAAATATGCAGCTACCCTGCCGCATTTTTTATCCTCAAGGAATATGTCAACCATGCCCTTTTTATCCTCGCCTCTTACTATACTAAGCTTCATACCTGTGACCCCGTCTGCAGTCTCTATTGGTACAATATAGTTTTCCTGTCTCGACATATTTGAAGCTATCCTTAGCTGACTGCACAATAGCTTCATCTGTCTGAGGTCTATTGAACCGGTGTGCCTATCCTCTATAATCATCGAATCCATAACATGCTCTGCTGTATCAGCCAGCGTTTCCTGCGCCTGCGCAAGCTCCTTTGGATTTTTGACCGACTCAGAAAACCGTCTGAGAGTCTCATCCAAAAGAGCCCTTGCCGTAGCACTGTCTCCACGCTTCCAGAGATTTCTTACTTCCTCTGACGGATTTTTCATTAGCCGTGACGCAGCCATGAGGTTTACCGCGGTTGTTTTTACATCATATTTCTCTAGAAAAGCATATACGTTCTCAGGCACCGAAACTGCCTGATTGAACTGTCTTAGCTGTTCTGTGACATATTGCTCTGACAGTGCGTTATCCTCGTCTGCCTCATATACAGCCTGCCTTAACTGCTCCGGAGTCATATCAAGCCAGCTGTCATACTGCACAAACTCCATCTTCTCAGGTGAAAGTGTATCAAGCACATCCCTTAGGCAGTTTGTATGATATGCGCTTTCTATCTGTGAGTCAATTTTAATGCCCCTGCTTACACTGTCCACTCCGGCAAAGGTATCGTCCACCTTATAGTCCATGGCACTCTTTCCTCGTACCCGTACCGCTGTAAGCAGATTTTTCATTGTAATATCTGCTCCCTGATTAACAAGTGAGCCTATCACAGCACCATCTGATTGCTCCACCTGTGAAAAAAGCCTGTATATGCCTATATATGAGTCTCTTTCTTCCTCTGAGATTTCATTTTTCTTTTCAAGCTTCCAGAGAAACTCGCTGAATTTCTCATCCCTTTCGTCAGGATTTTCTGATTTTATCCGTCTGGCAGTTTCACTTATGTCACTCATGCTCATATCAAGCGGTGATATGCCTCTTTTTATCATCTCAATCGTCACCGCCGGTGTCATATCGCTGAATGCTCTCTGCACCTGCTCATCTACAGACTTTATCTGCTTTATATTGTCCTCTGTGATCTCGGTACTGTTGTACGCAAGTATCCGCACAGCCCTGCGATTGCTTTCAGATGTATCTATCTGAAGCTCTTTAAGTATATCATCCACATTCTGAAATGCTTTTGATATACTGTCTCCCATATCTGCCCGCGGTGATGTCATAAGAGTCTCATATCCTGAGGCTGCTGCTTCTAATGACTGCTTCATTGCTTTGCCTGCTGTATACAGCTCATACACAGTGTCATCAGCGGATTCCAGGGTCAGTACATAAGCCGGCTGCTGCTTCAGCTGATTGAAAATATCACATACATTATTGTACATACGTACCCTATCATCAGATGCCTCTACACTGCTCTCACCAAACAGCGCTCCGTAGTATTTATTTTCCTGCTGCTTAAGCAGCTCCACTACACGTTCAATAGGCTCTGTGTCTATTGAAACTCCTTTTTTTATGAGTGAAAGGTTGGCTTCTGCTGTCATGGAAAGTCTCGCTTCCTCAAGCTTTCTTTGAGCTGTCACAAGCCTTGCTTCCCGGCTGTCTGTAATCTGATTATCCGCAGCTTTATTCGCTGAGGCTTGCGATGCTGCACTATCCTTGCCCCTTGCAGCTATAAGCTTTGACAGATTCTCTATCGTGACAGGTATGTTATCTGACTCTAATGTGACAATGTCATCTGCGGTCGCCTCACCTAATACATCACAGGCTTTCTTTGCCATGTCAAATGTCAGACCATCTTGTGACATAGTGGCATCTGTAGCCTTTTTTCCCATTGCCAGTGCTTCTGTCACTGCCCTTGCATAAAAATCACTGCTCACATTTTCTTCTGCTGCGTTGATGCAGTCTACCTGATTCGCAAGCAGCACATTATCAGGTGTAACGGCTATATCTTCATCTATCAGCCATCTGCACTGATTCATATTCTCATCACTACTGTCTATATGAGCTTCCTCTAATATCTGTTTAAGCTGTGGCTTAAGCTCCTCAAACAGCTCATCTGATATCTCCGTCATTTTGGTTTTCTGCCTGTAATCTTGTACCTGACTGCTGCTGTACGTAGCCTTGTATACATTGGAAACCGTCGGATTCATGTTATTTCTGACCAGATATGCCTTTGTCTCATTGGATATATTTGTAAGGCTCTTTGCCCGGTCTATGGCATCTGTACCTGCCTTTATATTATCATCTGTAGCAGGAATATCATATGCTTTCATCTGATTGACAAGCATGGCCGCTTCAGTCTGGCTTCCCGTGATGTCTGTAAGCTGCTCCATGCTCAGATCATCTCCATATATGGATATATCTACACCTGCCTTTGCCAGCACTGCTTTTATCTTATCGGTCTCAGTGACAATGACATCGTAGCCGTCATCCTTTGCAGCTTTGTAATCATCACTCGTGGTTGTGCTTGCAGTGACAATCATATCATTTCGCCTGTTTTCTGAGGTCTGATTCATGTCATTTAGCAGATTTTCTGCCATATCTGTGCCATCGTTGTTCCCGGCTTCGTTTTTAGCCTGTGGTCTTGCATATATCGTATCCGACATATCAACAGAGTTTGACGAACCGACAACAGCCGCCTTTTTTGACATATTGTCACTGCTGTCTGTCTTTATGTAGTCTGACACACGCATACCCGCTGTCATGTCATTTATGGTTTTTGTGTCCGTATTTTTCGTATCTGTGCTTTTATTAATCAAATTCTCTATCTGCATATTTCCTGCTCCGTGCCCTGCATATATACCATCTCTGCAGCCTTTATTTATGGATATTCTTACTTCGTACTTTTGTGGTTCTGAATAGTTATCTTTTTATTATATATCGACATATAATACGCAAAAATAAAGACCGCGCCTTAAATTGGCGCGGTCCTTTACCCTGCTGTTTACCGGTATATTAGTATTTAAATACAGCAACTCCGTAAGGCGCAAGTGGATAAGCAAATGAAAATGGTCTGCCGTCACACTCTGATTTGACTGCCTTATAGTCCAGCTTCTTATATGACTGTTTTGCTGCCTTGCCTCTGCCCTTTGCAGCCTTCTTTACAGGCTCTTTTACCGTTTTTCCGGTAAACTTAGGATCCTCACTATCTAAAACGAGCTGATATGTCTTGTGCTTTGGCACTCCGACTCTGTAATCAGGTCTCTCTACCGGTGTGAAATTGATGACAAAGAGCATATTATTCTTGCCATCCTTGCTCTTTCTGATAAAGCTGAAGATGCTTCTGTCTGCATCGTTTGCATTTATCCATTCAAAGCCTTCCCAGCTTGAATCCAGCTCATACAGACAGCGGTTTCTCCTATAGAGGTGAAGCAGCTCCTTTACCCAGTTCTGGATCTTTTTATGCTCCGGATTCTCAAGCAGATACCAGTCGAGTTCTCTTTCCTCACTCCACTCCTGCTTCTGTGCAAACTCCTGTCCCATGAAAAGAAGCTTCTTTCCACAGTGTCCCATCATAAATGCATATCCTGCCATGAGGTTCTTGAATTTATCCCCTTCTAAGCCCGGCATTTTGTTGAGCATAGAACACTTCAGATGTACCACCTCATCATGTGACAGTACCAGAATATATTTCTCACTCTCATTATAGCTCATCGCAAATGTCATCTTGTTGTGGTTATTTTTACGGAAATATGGATCCAGCTTCATATAATCAAGGAAGTCATGCATCCATCCCATGTTCCACTTGTAGCTGAAGTTCAGTCCGTCTTCCTCTACCTTGCCTGTTACCTTTGGCCATGCGGTAGACTCTTCGGCTATCATTACAGTTCCGTGATTTCTTCCAAGTATGAGTGTATTGATATGCTTGAAAAACTCTACTGCCTCGAGGTTCTTATTGCCTCCAAACTTGTTTGGTACCCACTGTCCGTCGCTCTTTCCATAGTCAAGATAAAGCATTGACGCAACTGCATCCACACGGAGTCCGTCTACGTGGTAATTTTCTATCCACATCAATGCACTTCCGATAAGGAAGTTCTTTACTTCATTCTTACCGTAGTCAAATATCTTTGTGCCCCAGTCGGGATGCTCTCCCTTTCTTGGGTCTGCATACTCATATGTGGCTGTTCCGTCGAAATTGGCAAGTCCATGCGCATCCTTTGGGAAATGTGCAGGTACCCAGTCGAGGATTACTCCGATATTATTTTTATGGCACTGATCAACAAAGTATGCAAAATCCTCAGGCTTTCCATACCTCGATGTAGGTGCATAGTAGCCTGTCACCTGATATCCCCATGAGCCATCAAACGGATACTCTGAAATACCCATAAGCTCAATATGTGTATATCCCATAGTTTTCACATAGGATACGAGTGATTTTGCAAGCTCCCTGTATGTATAAAAGCCCTCATCATCCCTGCCCGGATGTCTCATCCATGAGCCCGGATGGCACTCATATATAGCCATAGGTGAAGAATATACATCAGCATCTGACTTTGCTGCTCTTTTATCCATCCACTCTTTGTCAGTCCATGTGAAGTGCTCGATATCTGTGATGATTGACGCTGTTCCCGGACGAAGCTCTGCGTAGTTTGCGTATGGATCCGCCTTGTACAGCTTATCACCCTGTTCAGTGACTATAATAAACTTATACATCTGACCCTTTTGCGCTCCCGGTACAAAAAGCTCATACACTCCCATGGTTTCCGGCTCTACACGCTTCATCTCATGACTGGTCTCATTCCAGTCGTTAAACTCACCAAACACGTATACTTCCCTCGCATGTGGCGCCCAGACGTCAAAGCACACTCCTTTTTTTCCTTTGCGCTCAGCTAAGTGAGCACCCATCTTCTTGTAGATGTCATAGTGTGTTGCCTGACCAAACAGGTAACAATCCATTGCTGTAAAATTACACATATATATACCCCCATAAGTATTTATTTTTCCCTGAAATGATCCTCTTTGAGTACAATTCGGTCATCATCTGTATATCGCTTGGCTGTCAGAATACTTATAGCCTTCTTCAGTCCGCTGTGAGCCTCCCTGTCTATGGCCTCGTCAATTATATCCTTGACCTCTGTCAGAGTGGTAGCCTGGTCTATCCTCTCAATATTGCTGATTCTGTTATGCAATGCCAGAATAGCCATCTCATCTATCTTGTACCCAAGCTCTGCAGAGTACGATTTGGCAAACAATACGAGTTCATCATTTGTAAAAATAGGAACCGATATCTTTTCCGTGAACTTGGATGCAAAGCCCTCATCCATTGAGAGAGCCTTCTTTATACCCTTTGATGTATCCTCAAGTATATAGAGTGTTCCTGTAATATCATGCTCCATCAAAAATGATAGCTTGGCAGCTATGCTGCGGTCGATATCTCCGGCTCTTTCTATGATGAGACAGCCTCCTGTTATCTTTCTGACTACCTGCTGCACATCCTTTTTATTGAGTACGGCAGCATCAATCTTGCCCATCTTTCCTGTAAGCTGTTCACCATCTTTTTGTAATACCTTTATAAAGCTTGTAGCAAGCATTGTCTTTCCGCAACCCTGCTCTCCCTGTATAATGAGGTTGCCTGTGGATGCGTTTTCTTTCCTGTTGAAATGATCAAGTACTGCATTATATGCCTTGCAAATCTGATCCTCCATACCCTTTACCGGTATGAAATATGAAAATATAGCTTTCTGTTCGCTTGTAAGCTCTTTTATATGTTTTGTTTCTTTCAATTTCGAGTCATCTTCTTCGCTGTCTAAATCCTCCGGCAATGAAATATCCGGCATTTTTCTTGTCTTAGCCATATCCAGCTTCTTCTCCAGTCCCGGATTCTTTGCTGTCATCTTGGCTATTTCCTGCTCGATAAATAATGTCACATGATCAAAATCTCTCTTCTCAGAAACGTTTTCTTTCTCCTGTGAAGCCTCATCATCTGATGTATCATCATCGACATTTAACATATCATCTGTTATTTCAGGCATCATGGTAGTCGGCTGCGTGAATATCTCGTCTTTCTCAGACTCCTCTGCCACAATTATATCCTCCGGCTCTCCAACCGGTTCCTTTGCTTCATCTGCTGCCTCTTCCTGTGACTCCTGCACTTCGTCTATAGCTTCTTCCGGTGCTTCCTGTGACTCCTGTGCTTCGTCTATAGTATCCTCCGGTGCTTCCTGCGGCTCCTGTACTTCGTCTATAGTATCCTCCGGTGCTTCCTGCGGCTCCTGTACTTCATCCACAGTCTCCTCTGCATAAAGCTCCTGCATATCCGGTTTCTGCCATTCTTCAGGCTCCTTCACGGCAGCTTTCTGCTCTATAATATCAACCGGCACCTTCAAATACTCCTCCTCAAGAAGTTCCTTCGGAGTAACACCTGCATCCAGCTTTGGAATGACATCATTTAGTCTCTCCATGATGTCTCCTGCCTCCTGAAGTGCTCTTGCCTTAGCTGACTCAAGCTTCTGCTGCTCAGCCTCTTTAAGTGCAATTTCAGCCGCATGTCTGGTCTTTTCCCATTCTTCAAGCACATCCTGTATAGACATCTGTCCTGTAATCTGATGCTCAAGCTGAGTCTTTTCACTCATGACCATAGACATCTGTCCGTCAGCGTCTTCACCCAAAAGCTCCTTGAAATTCAACTTAAGTGAACCATCTATCTCTTCATCTGTAGCGATATGCTCTGTCTCTTCCGGCTGCTGTACATACTCTTCCTGCTCCTTTTCGAGCTTGAGATAAGGAATATCCTCAACTATCTTTTTGATGGTATCCATCGTATCAGCAACTTCATTCTTGCCCTTGGCCTCCATGATCTGCTGCATACCCTTGGCAATCTCCTGCTGTAAATTTACAGTATTGAACTTCTCCTGATTTACAGTAATCTGCGGAATAGTTACGTCATCATGCACTATCTCTCCGCCCTTTACCATCTCCATGGCACCTATCTCAGTGACCTCAGCCTCATCCTTTATCTTAGCCGGCTTTTCCTTCTCTGCCTTGAATCGTCTGTACTTTTCCTCCTGAGCCTTGGTAAGTGGCTGATAAAGCATCTTAAGCTCCAGCGCACGCTCCACATATGGTCCGTCTCCGAACCACAGAATGAGCTCATCGCAGGCATCTATACACTTATCGGCTTTTCCGGCCTTGTGGTATAGATATGCAAGCTCATATGCCCACTCCTCAGTGTATTCTTCATCCTTGTACTCTTCAAGAATAGTGATAAGCTCATCAAATGAAGCTCCCTGCCCTTTTTTGATGGCATATCTTAATACATACTTCATATCATCATGAGGCGCTATCTCAACAAACTCATCATAATACTCTGTAGCAGCATCATAATCACCCATCTTGATGGCGACCTCAGCCAGTCTGTATATAATCATCCTGCCGATTGGTGAACGGTCATAGGCCATTAAAAGTATGTCCCTTGCATCCTGGTATCTTTCGGCCTTCTCGTAGATTTCGCCGATTTTAACGAGTGTATTTACATTTTTAATTTTGTTCCAATTTATGCTATCCGCAATCTCTGCTGCGCTCATATAGCCCTCCTCGGCGCTTAGGGCTTTTATCTGATCCAGCTTGAGATTGTATTCGTATTTATCCACTTATTTCACCTACTCGTATTTAAGCTTATTATTTTTGGTATCTACGCCTGTTGTCTTTGTATAATCCCTTGTGTCCTCAGGAAGCTTCTTTTTCCTGAGAGCATAATTAACAACTCTTTTCACAATATAGTATATCACAGCAAAGGTTGGAACACCAAGTAACATTCCAAGAAAACCAAACATTCCTCCGCCGATTAGTATGGCAAACATAACCCAGAAGGTCGAAAGACCGGTAGATGAGCCAAGTATCTTAGGCCCTATTATATTGCCATCCACCTGCTGCAGCACGACAATAAATATCAGAAGATAAAGCGCATGCCACGGACTCTGAATTACTACTATGAGTAACGATGGAATTGCACCGATAAACGGTCCGAATACCGGAATCACATTTGTGACGCCGATAATCACTGCAACGAGCACCGATGATGGAATCCTTAAAATCAGACATCCGAAATATGCAATCACACCTATAATCAGTGAATCTATAATCTTACCGCTTATGAAGCCTCCAAAAATCTCATTTGTCTTTCTGATCGTCTCAATGATGATATTGCCTGTCTTTGGCTTGCAGACAGCATATATTATCTTTTTGCTCTGTCCTGCGAGAGTCTCCTGAATACTCATCACATAGACCATCACGATTATTCCGATAATAAAATTAAATAAGCCTCTGACTACCGAAATCACACCGGTTGTAATCTGTGCAACATACTTCTGTGCCTCAGGAATCAGCTTTTCTGTGGCATAATCCTCAATGTAGTCGGTTGCATTCTGTAAACCTGTGCTCGCGAGCTCAGCAATTTTGCTGTCCCCGAAATTGCCGTTCTTTATCATGTTGATGAATGCCGCAACATCATTTGGCAGTGTCTTCATAAGTCCTGATATACTTGCTATGACAGAAGGCACAATAGCCGCAATGAGGAGCGAAATAATCGCTACCAGAATAATAACCGAGCCTGTGATTGCAAGAGCTCTTGAAACCTTTCGCAGCTTGCTTTCGCTTTTCATCTTTTTGGAAAGAAGCTTTTTAAAGCATCTTTCCAGCCACAGCATGACAGGATTCATCAGGTATGCAAGCACAAGTCCCATTATAATAGGCATTGCTGCCGCAAGCAGCTTGCTCCATATGCCTGCAAAGCCCTCAAATCTGTACAGTGCAAAGAAAAACAGTATACTGACTGCAAACGTGACAAATACCATGACACCTATTCTGATCAGATGTGGCCATTCCTCACGCCCCGGGTGCGAATTCTGCTTCGCACCCTTATCTGCATTTATCTCAATGTTTGATTTTTTACCAGCTTTTCCGGTTTCTTCCATCGGATTAAACTCTCCTTATTTACGGTTATAGTTGATGAGACATCCCTTTAATATTATCTCTCTTTCATCATCTGTGAGCTCACCCATCTTCAGTGTAAATGGCTTTAATTCACCATCCTTGACAACATATGCCTCAAACTCCGTCTTTGCATCCTCGATTTCCTTCTTGATTCCCGGAAGGAAGATATAGTCGAGGTTATGGAACGGAAGCTCTCCCTCATCGATGATGAATGGAAGCATTCCCCAGTTGATAAGGTTTGAACGGTATCTCTTTGTGGCATACTCGTTTGCGATATTTGCCCAGCCTCCGAGTACCTTCTGGCAGCTGGCAGCCTGCTCTCTTGCTGAGCCGTCACCCGGCTTAACAGCAAAAATTGTGCTTCCGAAGCCCATATTCTCATGGCTTGCCTCAGGGAATTTTTTCTTTACTACTCCCATGATTTCAGCAACCTCAGGAACAGCCTTTCCTGCGCACTCACCACTCTCTATAGCCTTCTGGGCCTTCTGGATTTCCTTTGCTCTGCCTACATACTCAGGATCCTTTCTTGAAAGTGCGAACTCTGCAAGTCCAAGAGGGTTTGAACGATATGATGATGTCTCTCCTGAAGGAATGAGCTCATCTGTTGTAGTAACAGGATCATGAATCTCTGAAACCACCTTAAGGAGCATATTCTCCGGAAGCGCACTCATTGCCGGCCAGTCCTTGATGTTTGGTCCGAACTGGATTTCAACTGAAGGATCTGCCACTCCATGGCTGTCAAATACACGGTTCTCATATATAGTCTTGTCAAAGAAATATTTTGGCTTTGTAAAGTTGACATCAATATCCGCTGCTGATGTAAGGAAGCCCTTGTTTGCTGCTGTTGCAGCGATTGAACGTGCATCCATGAGTGCCACTGAGCTGATCTGTCCGTTCTGTACCTTAGAACCCTCTCTGTTAGGGAAGTTTCTTGTTGAATGACGTATAGAGAATGCGTTGTTGGCAGGTGTATCTCCTGCACCAAAGCAAGGTCCGCAGAAAGCAGTCTTTACGATTGCACCTGTCTCAAGAAGCTTTGCTACAGCTCCGTTTTTCACAAGCTCCATGTATATTGGAGTAGATGCCGGGTAAACACTCAGTGTAAACTCGTCTGCTCCGATTGAATGTCCGTTTAATATGTCAGCCGCATCGCAGATATTCTCAAATCCACCGCCTGCACAGCCTGCGATGATTCCCTGGTCTACATACAGTTTTCCGTCTCTTACCTTACTCTTTAAATCAAGCTTCACCTTGCCGTCAAAGCTTACCTCAGCTCTCTTCTCACAGTCATCGAGAATATCCATGAGGTTTGCATTGAGCTCATCTATAGTGTAGGTATTGCTTGGGTGGAATGGCATAGCTATCATTGGGCGGATCTGGCTTAAATCAATCTCAATGAATCTGTCGTAGTAAGCCACCTCACCCGGATTAAGCTCCTTGTGGTCCTCAGCCCTACCGTGAATCTCAAAGAATTCCTTAACCTGGTCATCTGTTCTCCAGATAGAAGAAAGACATGTAGTCTCTGTTGTCATAACATCGACACCTATACGGAAGTCAACGCTCAGATTAGACACACCCGGTCCTACAAACTCCATAACTTTGTTCTTTACGAAGCCGTTTCCGAATACCTCTCCGATAATTGCAAGTGCGACATCCTGTGGTCCAACGCCCTTGATTGGCTCTCCTGTCAGGTAAAGACCTACTACCTCAGGCATATCAATATCATATGTCTGTTCGAGAAGCTGCTTAACAAGCTCAGGCCCACCCTCGCCGACTGCCATAGTACCAAGTGCACCATAGCGTGTATGTGAATCAGAACCAAGTATCATCTTTCCGCCGCCGGCAAGCATCTCTCGTGCAAACTGATGGATAACTGCCTGATGAGGTGGTACATAGATTCCGCCGTACTTCTTTGCACATGTGAGACCAAACATGTGGTCGTCCTCATTGATTGTTCCACCAACTGCACAAAGGCTGTTGTGACAGTTTGTAAGTACATACGGGATAGGGAATTTCTCAAGTCCTGAAGCTCGTGCTGTCTGGATGATACCTACAAATGTGATATCATGCGATGTAAGCTTATCAAACTTAATCTGAAGCTTGTCCATATTGCCGGATGTATTGTGCTCCTTTAAAATACCGTAAGCAATTGTCGCCTGCTTAGCTGTCTGTTTGTCGATGTCCATGCCGGTCTTGCTTTTGACAGCTGCCTGAGCTTTTGGTCCATCAATTATTACTTCCTTACCGTTTAAAAGGTAAGCACCGTTTTCATATAATTTCACTTATTCTACCTCCGTATGTGTATTTCAAAATTATTTTATTTACTATTATATAATATTATAGGTAATTGTGGCAATAAATAAATCACCATCTACCTTAATTTCGAATTTTCCTCCCATCAAATGGGTCAGATTCTTTGCAATCGAAAGTCCAAGTCCACTTCCTTCAGTGGTTCTCGACCTCTCTCCCCTCACAAAACGCTCTGTCAGGTCCACATTTCCGTTGCTTACTATGTCAAGCTCGTTCTTAGACACATTCTTTATTGTAAAAACTGCCTTTGTATCTGCCTTTTCAAGCTCTACATACACTCTGGTATTTTCCAGTGCATATTTTGCGGCATTAGTATACAGATTTTCAATAGAGCGGTAAAGCTGACGCCCATCCGCATAGATAAATATCTGTTCTGATGGAATTTTTGTAACTATTGTCAGATTTCTCGACTCAAAGCGCTCATTGAATTCACCTCCGGTCTGGTATAAAAGCTCAACCAGATCAAGCTTTTGCATATTGAGCTTCACATTTCCCGAGGTAATCTTTGATGTCTCTACCAAATCCTCTGTAAGCTGCTTTAAGCGCTGTGACTTTTCCTCCAGCACATGTATATAGTATTTGGCATTTTCATTTTCCAGATTTTCCCTCTTAAGCAGGTCAACATAGTTGACTATTGAAGTCAGAGGTGTCTTTATATCATGTGATACGTTTGTTATTAAATCAGCCTTTAATTTTTCATTTTTAAGACTCTCATTTACCGAGCTCATAAGACCCTGGCGTATATGGTTGACAGCCTCCGCCACCTTTTTCTGCTGCCCATGAAACTCATTGACATTGAGTGTAGTGTCAAGCGCTCCTTCCGAGATAGCTTCAAGAGCCTCCTGTATGCGCATTATCTCTTTGGTTTTTTGTGTGTGGATATCCTTTTTCTCAATAACTCTTTTCAAAAGCTCATAGCCCTTGTACATCAGGCTGTGTGTGCAAAGTATATTGCCTTTTATCTTCCTTACAATGCTCTGGTATAAAATAATAAAAGCCAGATCAAACAAAAAAGTAAATGTGCCGGCCGTCATAATGAGTGATGCATAGTCAAAGTGCTGATTTTTTACGCCTGAAATCACTTTTCCCATAAATACCATGAGCAATGTAAATATCACTAGCATCACATCAGAGTATACTTTGTCAATCGGTAAATAGTATATTGTATAATCATCCTCTGATTTTCTGCCGGCCACGTTTGCCATATATGCCAGGCTCACAAAGCTGCCTACCAGGCCCGCAAGCGATATTAGTGTATATATATCAATATTTCCATGCGCATCGTGCCTGAATGCATAGCCTGTGGCAAACACTCCTGTCACCATAAGTATCATGCATAGCTGATGCAAAACTATGACCGCTGCTTTTTTTCCTATCGTATACTGCTTCATTTGTTGTCCTCTATCTTATAGCCTACTCCCCAGACCACTTTCAGATATCGCGGCTCTTTAGGATTTATCTCTATTTTTTCCCTGATATGTCTGATGTGCACGGCAACTGTATTATCGGCGCCTATCGCCTCCTCGTTCCATATACTCTCATATATTTCGTTTATTGAGTAGACCTTTCCCTTGTTTTTAAGGAGTAAAAGCAAAATATTGTACTCAATCGGTGTGAGCTTTACATCCTCTCCATCCACAGTCACCTTTTTTAAATCATCATTTACCAAAAGGCCTCCGGCTTCATAAACCTTGTCTCCGGCTGCATCATTGCTTGACAGAGTGGTGTATCTGCGAAGCTGTGACTTTACTCTTGCCACAAGCTCAAGCGGATTAAAAGGCTTTGTAACATAATCATCAGCCCCCACATTGAGGCCTAAAATCTTGTCAGCATCCTCTGTCTTTGCCGAGAGAATGATTATCGGCACCCTGCTTTCCTTTCGTATCTGCAGAGTAGCTCTTATTCCGTCGAGCTTTGGCATCATGACATCTATTATCATGAGGTCTATTTTTTTATTCTTCATAATTTCAACCGCCTGTATGCCATCGTAAGCCTTCTCCACGTTATAGCCCTCCTGCATCAGGTAAATCTCAATTGCCTCAACTATTTCCTTGTCGTCATCACAAACTAATATTGTCATATTATCCTCCTTCTATGAATTTTGATTAGAAACCTTCTCCTGCCGTTAGTCAGCTATATTTTATCAGATTATCCACTTTGTTTTTCTTAAAATCTGCTTAATATTACCCACTTTTAAATATAAGCCAAAAAGCAGCCGTTCTGTTTTGAACTGCTGCTTTATATTACATAGGCGTGTTTCATTTCCCTTTATTTCCGGTGATGCTCTGCCACATTCTGTGGATGCCGGCTGTGAGCTCCTTCCCTTCCATTGTGTTGATAACAGGTGGATTGCCGGCATCCTTGGCTTCATCCTTATCATTGCCATGATTTGATCCGGCATCAGGTGTATCGTCTGCAAGCTTCACTTCACCCACTACACCATCTCCCAGGTCCTCGCCCTCAGCAAGTCCCAGTTTTCTGATATAATCCATATTTACCTTGATTTCAGTCTGTCTGTTTGCATAGATAGACTTCTCTTCCTTGTCAATAGTACGCTCCTCTACTGGCTTACCTGCATTTTTCTGACGTTCTATCTCCTTATTTCTGTCATCGATAATCTTAAGATACTTCTCCGTATCGGACAAATCCTGAAGCTGTCCCTTGAGCTCATACTGGTTAGTTTTAACTATCTTCTCCTGTTCTGCAATCTTATCCTTCATATTCTTGCACAGCTTTTCAAGTGACTCGTTGGTATCATTGATGATATCACGCACTCTTGAAAGCGCCTCATCCGTATAGATAACCGATGCTGCATACACATCCTCAGCCTTTCTGCTTGCATCCCAGACTATCTGATCCCCCTTCTTTCTGAACTCTCTCTCTGCGTGATTGCGACTCTGTTCAGTAAGCTCATACTCATCCTGTATTGCATATATACACTTATTCAGCTCAGCAAGTAAATCTATCATTTGCTGCTTGTTTATGATCACCCTGCTCGGCTCCGGCTTATACGGCTCCGCCTTTGAGAGCATGATATGAATTTCTCTTAGTACCTTTTCTGTTTTATCGTTCGCATTCATTTTCTATTTCCTCGGATTTAAATTAACATTATAACTATTCAGGGTGGTTATGAATACTCACCACTTACCCATATTTTATATGAAAATCCGCTTCTCGTAAATAGCCAAATGAATAATAGTAGTTACTATAATTAAATCAATCCCGCTGCCGCATTTCTCAGTTCATCTGCCGCATGCTTTATCTCGGCAGCCTGCTCTTCGCTCACATTTCCGGGCTTTGTCCTTGAAATAAGCTTCTTCACATACGAAAGCGATGATTTCACACTTTTTTTCTGTGCGCTGTCCATAGCCTTTCTTTTTTCCTTGTCAGCCATGACATTTTCCACCTGGCGCACAAGCGTATCAGCCTCACTTCTTGCATCAATATAAGCCTTTCTCTGTCCGTCTGTTGCCTCATACTCCTGTGCCTCACGGATAGCCTGCTCAATCTCAGAATCAGACAAATTTGAGCTTGCGGTAATCGTAATCTCCTGATGCTTTCCTGTGCCCAGGTCCTTTGCAGAAACCTGCACAATGCCGTTTGCATCTATATCAAATGTCACCTCTATCTGCGGCACACCTGCCGGAGCCGGCTTGATGCCCTTTAGCCTGAAGTTTCCAATCAGCTTATTGTCCCTTGCAAACTGCCTCTCACCCTGCAGTACCTTTATATCCACAGAGGTCTGGAAGCTTCCTGCAGTTGTAAAAATCTGGCTGTATCTCGTAGGAATAGTCGTATTTCTGTCAATAATTTTAGTTGAGACACCACCAACTGTCTCAATTCCGAGTGAAAGCGGTGTGACATCCATCAGTATAATCTCTGCCGCACTGCTGCCTGCGACAATTGCTCCACCGAGCTTGCCGCCCTGTACTGCTGCACCGAGTGCCACGCACTCGTCAGGATTTAGGTTGTGTGAAGGCTCTTTTCCTGTAATTCTTCTGACCTCCTCAACAACAGCCGGCACACGTGTCGAGCCTCCTACCAACAGCACCATTCCAAGCTCTGCTGCGGAAATACCCGCATCTGAAAGTGCCTGATTGACAGGAATAGCAGTTCTCTCCACCAGATCCTTTGTTATCTCATTAAACTCAGCCCTTGTGAGGTTCATCTCCATGTGGACCGGCTGTCCCTTTACAGTGGTGATAAATGGCAGGTTGATAGTGGTTGAGGATGATGATGAAAGCACCTTTTTTGCCTTCTCAGCCTCCTCCCTGACACGCTGCATAGCAGTATTATCCTTTCTCAGATCCACATTCTGCTGTCTGTAAAACTCTGTGACAAGATAATTCGTGATTCTCTCATCAAAATCATCTCCACCCAGATGATTATCACCGGCTGTGGCAAGCACCTCTATCAAATTGTCCCCTATTTCGATAACAGACACATCGAAGGTTCCTCCTCCGAGATCGTAGACAAGAATTTTCTGCTGCTGTCCATGGTCCAGTCCGTATGCGAGTGCCGCAGAGGTTGGCTCATTTATGATTCGAAGCACATTAAGCCCAGCAATCCTTCCTGCATCCTTAGTTGCCTGCCTTTGCGCATCCGAAAAATATGCAGGAACTGTGATTACGGCGTCTGTCACTGCCTCACCAATATAGTCCTCTGCATCCTTTTTCAGCTTTCTGAGAATCATAGAAGAAATCTCAGGAGCTGAATACAGCTTTCCGTCCACTTTTGCCCTGAAATCGCTTCCCATCTGTCTCTTTATTGAGAAAAATGTCCTGTCCACATTGACTGCTGCCTGCCTCTTTGCAGCCTCGCCAACCAGTCGCTCTCCATTCTTTGTAAAAGCCACTACAGACGGAGTTGTTCTCTGACCCTCGCTGTTAGTTATGACTACCGGCTGATTGTTCTCCAATACTGCCACACAGCTGTTTGTTGTTCCTAAATCTATACCTATAACCTTGCCCATTTTATGCCTCACTGTTTTTTTATTTAAGTCTCATAAATAATTGATTTTTTTGACTTACTATTTCATCCTAATACTACTTTAAGCTTGGAAAATTCACTCGTCAAGGCATGAGGCTGTTATTTCAGAGAATGTTTATATTTTTAATTTTTGTATAACAACATAACAACAAAGGCACCGCCGAAGCAGTGCCTTTGTTGATTAGTTTATAGGTTGGATTAAATGATAATTGAGGATTGCTTATTCACTTACTTTCTTTTTGAGTAATCCGAGTAATCCACATGCAATGAAAGATCCGATTACTAATGCAACAAGATACATTAACGGATTTCCGATTGTAGGAACTACGAAGATTCCTCCGTGAGGTGCCATGAGTGTACATCCAAATGCCATTGAAAGTCCACCTGCCACTGCTGAACCGACTACACATGCCGGAAGGACATGAAGCGGATCAGATGCTGCGAATGGGATTGCACCCTCTGTGATAAATGATAATCCCATGATAAAGTTTGTAGGTCCTGCCTTTCTCTCCTCTGCTGTGAACTTGTTCTTGAAGAAGATTGTTGCAAGAGCGATTGCGATTGGTGGAACCATACCGCCAATCATAACTGCTGCCATAATATTGTAGTTTCCGGCAGCGATTGAAGCTGTACCAAATACATAAGCGGCTTTGTTTACAGGACCACCCATATCTACTGACATCATTCCTCCGAGAAGTACTCCGAGCACTACTGCGCTTGCACCGTTAAGTCCATTAAGACCATTGTTGATAGCTGTATTTAAAGCTCCGATTGGAGGCTCAACTACAAACTGCATTATAACGCCTACCAGGAATATACCAAGCAGCGGATAAAGCAGAACCGGCTTCATACCATCAAGACTCTCCGGAAGTTTAGAAAATACCTTCTTTAAGAGGAGCACAATATATCCTGCAACGAAACCTGCTACAAGTGCTCCAAGGAAGCCTGATGTACCGTTTGCTGCGATTGAACCGCCTACAAAACCAACTGCAAGACCCGGACGGTCAGCAATACTCATAGCGATAAAGCCTGCAAGAATTGGAAGCATAAATCCAAATGCTGTTCCACCAATTCCCTTAAACATTGCTGCGGCCTGTGTAATAGTACCGAAATTTGCTCTCTGGTCAGCCGGCAGTGAATTAAGGTCAACACTGAATCCATCGATAAGGAATGCGATTGCGATAAGAATACCACCACCAACTACGAATGGAAGCATATGTGAAACACCATTCATCAGATGCTTATAAATCTGATGTCCAATGCTCTCTTTTCCACCAACTGATGAATGTGAAGCCTCTTTTTTACCTGATGCCTTAAATACAGGAGCATCACCGGCAGCAATTCTCTTTATGAGCTCTTCTGCCTTATTGATTCCGTCAGAAACCTGACACTCAATAACCTTCTTTCCGTCAAAGCGGTCTGTAGGTACATTTGTATCACAGGCAACTATAACACCTGCAGCCTTTGCAATCTCATCATCTGTGAGCACATTTTTGGCTCCGCCTGAGCCTCTTGTCTCAACCTTTACCTGATATCCAAGCTCCTTGGCTTTTTTCTCGATAGCCTCAGCAGCCATATAAGTATGAGCAATTCCTGTAGGACAGGCTGTAACTGCAACGATAAATACATCGTCCTTCTTCACCTCAACAGGCTCTTTAGCCTTTACCTCTTTGGCAGCCTCTTTCTCATCCTTTGCTTTTTCAGCGCTATCGATGATATTTAAAAACTCATCAACTGAACCGGCATTGATAAGAGAATTTGTAAACTGCTCGTCCATCAGCATAACAGAGAGCTTGCTAAGCACCTGAAGATGCACATTATCCTCTGTGTTTGGTGCAGCGATAAGGAAAATAATCTTTGCAGGTGTACCATCGAGTGATTCAAAGTCAACCCCATCCTTTACAACCATTGCCGCAAGACCTGCTTTAGTAACAGCATCAGACTTACAATGAGGAATTGCTATACCCATTCCAATTCCTGTTGTGCCTTCCTCCTCTCTTGCAAAAACACCCTTGCGATACTTCTCCACATCGGCTATTTTGCCACTTTTTGCCATCAAATCAATACACTGATTCAATGCTTCGGTTTTTCCGGCAGGCGTACCATTCAAATTGATACTCTCAGCTGCCAATAAATCCCTGATTGTCATACATCATTCCTCCTAATAGAATGTATTAATTTAATTATTTATATCAACCTTTTTGATACCGTTGTTTAATTGGAAGCACTCTCCCATTTATCAATAAGTGCTTCAACCTCAGGCTTTGTAGCAAGCTCCTCAGAAAATGCACTTGCACTTCCTGTACATACTCCATAAATAAATGCCTGCTTATAATCATTTGATTTGAGGTATCCGTAAACAAATCCGGCTACCATCGAATCACCTGCGCCTACAGAGTTTTTGAGCTTTCCTTTAGGAGCCTGTGCCTTAAATTCCTGTCCATCCTCGGTCACAAGCACTGCTCCGTCACCTGCCATAGAAACAAGCACGTTTCTTGCGCCCTGCTCCTGAAGCTTCTTTGCATACTTTATCACATCGTCCTTGTCTGTAACCTCAACCCCGAATATCTCACCGAGCTCATGATTGTTTGGCTTGATAAGGAATGGCTTATACGCAAGCACATTTGTGAGCAGATTTCTCGTCGCATCAACCACGATATTTATTCCGCGGCCCTCAAGATGCTTCATGATATCCATATACATTGATGAAGGCATCACATCAGGAATACTTCCTGCGAGCACAAGCACATCAGACTCCTTTAAGCAGTCAAGCTTCTCATAGAGTTTTTTAATATTGTCCTCAGTGATTGCAGGACCCTGACCATTAATCTCGGATTCCTCATTTGAGCGAAGCTTCACGTTGATACGTGAAATACCATCCTCCACCTCTATAAAATCAGTATCGACACCTTTTTCTCCTAGAAGTCTTTTAATCTCATTACCTGTAAAGCCTGCTGTAAAACCAAGTGAAGTATTACTCATTCCAAGATTCTTAAGAACCATGGAAACATTGATGCCCTTACCACCTGCAAAAATCTTCTCTCCAGTCGTTCTATTGACCACTCCTGTCTTAAAATCTGTTACATCAACTATATAATCTAGTGATGGATTAAAAGTAACCGTATAAATCATGTTAGACCTCCTTAATATTTTTGTATTTCTTATAGTTGTCATTGCTTAGTGCATTTGTAATAATTACAGCATCCTCAAAATCAGCAAACTTGATACTTGATACCTGTGAAAACTTACTGTCATCCGCAAGAATGTATTTCTCCTTGCTATTCTCCATGGATTTCTTTTTAATCATGGCCTCCTTTATCTCCGGAGTCGTAAATCCATTCTTCACAGTAATTCCGTTGGTTCCCCAGAAGCCCTTCGTAAAATTGTATTTATCGAGCGTCACAACGGCCTCATCTCCGACAATAGCCTCAGTAGTAGACTTGAACTCGCCACCCAGAATATATACTGTATATCCCCTATCGGAAATTCTCTTGGCATTAGTCAGAGAGTTTGTAACAAAAACCACATTCTTTGCAGTAATATAATCAATCATGACTGCCGTTGTAGTACCGGCATCTATATAAACAAAATCATTATCCACAATAAGTGATGCCGCATATCTGGCAATCTGTTCCTTTTCGCTGCGATTCTGCTTAAGCCTGTTGATAACCTTCTCATCCTGAGTATGGATATTCGTATTATTTGCAATCGCACCACCATGTACCTTGGTGAGATACCCCTTCTTGTCCATTGCAACCAGATCACGTCTGATTGTTGACTCGGATGTATCAAGCTCATCCATAAGCTGCTGAACAGTCACACTTCCCATCGAATCTAATATATCGAGTATTTTTTTACATCTATCTTCCGCCAGCATCTAATCACCCCTGTTTTCAAATTGCTCAAAGACTATCATTTAATCTTTTATATTCAATTATTTTCCTTTTTTATTAAAATCAATAATCATCTAACTTGTAGTATTATTATATTTTCAAAATCAGTCATTGTCAATCATAATCAGTCATTTATATTCACAAATAATCACCATGAAAATTGTTAAAATTATATAAGGTCAAATTTCAAATTGTGTAATATATGCAAAAGTAATATTCTAATTTTGTGCAGAATATACTACATAAATCTTTATTACTTGCCTAATTGCTAATTTTAGTATCTTTTCTATTACTAGTTTATAATCTAAAATATAGTTCAAATTAACTAATTTTAATTTAGTCACTATCAAATTTGACTGTTTTTGACTGTTTTGAATCTAAATGCATTGTAATTCATAATTCATCATGCTAGAATATGTTCATTATGGTACATATTTTATGATTAAAGGGTCAAAAGGTATCATCAATGAGTTTATATTTTGTTATTTCACACCATTTTAAATAATTTATGTACCATCACAGCTACAATACTTTAAGTTAAAAAGGAGGATTTCACATGAAACAGCTTAATTGGGCAACACTCGGCTGCGGCGTAATAGCTAATGAGCTCGCGCAGGCTCTCTCAAAGGAAGGGCGTACTCTTTATTCAGTTGCCAACAGAACTCATGAAAAGGCCGTAGCTTTTGCACAAAAATATGGCATTTCAAAGGTATATGACAACATTGATGACGTCTTTTATGATCCTGATGTGGATATCATTTACATCTCCACTCCACACAATACTCACATCAATTATCTAAGAAAAGCCCTTTCTAATGGAAAGCATGTACTCTGTGAAAAATCTATTACTTTAAATATCGCAGAGCTCGATGAAGCCGTCTCACTGGCCAAAGAAAATAACGTTATTCTTGCTGAAGCCATGACTATATATCATATGCCTGTTTATAAAAAGCTAAACGAAATAATTGCAAGTGGACAACTCGGCAGGCTAAATTTAATTCAGGTCAATTTTGGAAGCTACAAGGATTACAATATGACAAACCGATTTTTCAGTCGTAAGCTTGCCGGAGGAGCATTGCTTGATATTGGAGTTTACTCACTTTCTCTTATCCGCTGGTTCTTCAAGGAAACACCAACACAAGTATCGTCACAGGTTAAATATGCACCAACCGGTGTTGATGAACAGGCAGGTATTCTGCTTATGAATGATGCAGAGGAAATGGCAACTGTCACATTATCTCTTCATTCAAAGCAGCCAAAACGCGCTACGCTCTCTTTTGACAAAGCATATGTGGAAATCTTTGAGTATCCAAGAGGAATGCAGGCAACTATTACATATACAGAGGATGGTCATAAAGAAGTAATTGATGCCGGTGATACATCAGATGCACTGTATTACGAAGTACGTGATATGGAAAAAGCTGTAAGCTCAGCATCATCCGATGAAATAGAAAACCTCATTCACAGTCAGTATACATATGATGTCATGAAAATCATGTCTGATATAAGAACCGAATGGGATATGAAATATCCAGAAGAGGAATAATAATAATACAACAACTATTCAAAAAAGGATAAGAGTTGTTAAAAAAGAGAAATATAATTCTGTTTATCAGGCTTATATTTCTCTTTATTAATTTAGTGTAGCATCCTGAAAAGTAATATAGAAAATCTAAAAATAACGAAATCTTTGCAACACATATTACGTATATCAAATAAAATTCACAATATATTTTATTTGCAAATTATATAAAATAAAGACCACATCATAAACTGATGCAGTCCTTTTAAGAGAGGTGACAGCCGGATTTGAACCGGCGATGACGGTGTTGCAGACCGGGGCCTTACCACTTGGC
>ERZ857840.1272-NODE-1272-length-29453-cov-9.481767_pt1 | contig 29453 bp, 24 predicted proteins | sample MGYA00519760_ERZ857840 | MGnify/ENA primary metagenome ERZ857840 (study PRJEB31778, sample SAMEA3449371) | human gut metagenome | biome: human gut; feature: human-associated habitat; material: faeces | place: United Kingdom | collected 2010/2012 ... | reverse complement strand
CCAAGGGTCAAGGCCATCGTGGATGCCATCGTGGAGGAGCTGGCGAAGGACGAGCGGGTGTCCGCCGCCTACGAAACGTGGCAGACGCTCTACGAGCAGGTGTGTCTGGACTACGATCAGCGGCCGCCCAAGCGTCTGCCGCTCTCCCAGCAAAAAGAGTTCCGGAGCGTCCGCAACACGGTCATTCAGGAAACACTGCAATGGATAGCGGAGCGGCAGCGGTACGCGGATGTGCGGAGAACACCTTCCGCGCAGGGCGAACCTACCATCAAAAAAGATGCCGCAGAAGCCGCGCCAAAGAACTCTGAGGTCACGGCATCTCTTGCGTCGGCGTAGCCCAAATCTGACCGTGCGGCGAGTGCCGCACCAGAAGATTCCGCCTCCGCTGATGATGCCGCCTCCAAAGATACCGCACCGCACGTGGGTGAAATGACTCCGACGCACTCAGAATCCGGTCAAGCAGGGCAACCCGCACCGGCAGGATCAGAGTACCGTGCTCCCACGGTGGGCAAAACCGTCGTGCGGATGCTGCATCACATGAGCAGAATTTTTGAGGACAACAGCAAGCTCGATCAGATCCACTGCGGCTTGCAGATCGACCGCAAGCGCCGTCAGGAATTGCGGCGCAAGCGGCTGGCGATGGGACACAAGCCGGACGATCACGAGGAACAAACGTTCAGATAGCGCAAAGCAGAATTTTGAAAGGAAACATCATGAGCAAATATATTTATTTCACGCCGGAGGAAAAGGCACGGGCGCAAAACACAGACCTCGTGTCTCTGCTGCGTGCCCAGGGGGAGCGACCCGTGCGCTCCGGCCGGGAGTTCCGTACGCCCAATGATCCCAGCATCACCGTGCGGGGCAACAAGTGGTTCGACCACTCCAAGCGCGAGGGCGGCTATGCCGTCAGCTTCGTCCAGCGTTATTACCGTCTCCCTTATCAGGAGGCGGTTTTGCTTTTGCTGGGCAGAAAAAACGGCAGAGCGTATGAGCAGGCAAAGCCCGCAAAGGAGGCACCGAAGCCCTTCGCGCTGCCGGAGCCTTACGGAACCATGCGGCGTATGTATGCCTACCTCATGCGTCAGCGCCACATTGACCGGGAGGTCATCTCCTATTTCGTACATGAAAAGCTGCTCTACGAGGACAAGCACCACAACTGCGTTTTCGTGGGGCTGGATGGCAGCGGCGAGGCGAAGCACGCCCACATCCGCAGCACCAACAGCGAAGGCCGGGTGTTCCGCATGAACATTGAGAGCAGCGCCAGCGAGCACTGTTTTCATAAGAACGGCACGGACAAGTCCCTCTATGTATTTGAGGCGCCCATCGACCTCCTGTCCCACATCACCCTCTACCCATACGGCTGGCAGGAGCACGGCTACGCCGCCTGCTGCGGGACATCCATCCAGCCGGTGCTGGAACGGCTGCGGCAGAACCCCAAGCTGGACACGGTGTACCTTTGCCTCGACAACGATGACGCGGGCAATGACGCCTCCGACCGCATGACGGATACGCTGGAGGACATGGGCTTGGAGGTGGAGCGGCTCTGTCCGGTGCGCAAGGATTGGAACGACGATCTCCGGGCCAAATTTGAGAAAAAGGAGAACCTGCCATGAACGGGGATACATGGATCTTCCTCGCCCTCTGCGGCGCTCTGCTGGTGTTTTTGCTCATGGCATCCTTCCTCTCCAAGAGCTACTCCCTTGATCGCATCAAGAGCAAGACGGTGGGCGACGGTCAGCACGGCACGGCGCGGTGGGCAACGCCCAAGGAGATCGGCAAGACCTATCACACCGTACCCTTCCGTCCCCGCCGCTGGCGCAAGGGGAAGGAGCTGCCCACGGAGCAGGGGCTCATCCTCGGCAGCGTGGGCGGCGGAAAACGTAAAAGCAAGGCGGGAATTCTGCTGAAAACCTCCCGCAAGCTGCTGGAAAAGCTGCGCCGTCCTGTGGCGGGAAAGCAGAAACGGAAACCGAAGAAAAAGTCAAAGGTGCTTTCAAAAGTCAAAAAGATGATTGAGGAGCAGGGGGATATCCGGGCGCTGGTGGACAGCGACGACATCCACTGTCTGATGATTGGCGCCTCCGGCGTGGGCAAGACGGCATTTTTCCTATACCCGAATCTCGAATACGCCTGCGCCTGCGGCATGAGCTATTTGGCGCTCGACACCAAGGGCGACCTCGCACGTAACTACGGCTGCATCGCATCGAAATATTACGGCTATCAGGTCACGGTCATTGACCTGCGCAATCCAACCCGCTCGGACGGCTTCAATTTCCTGACGCTGATGAATCACTACATGGATATTGCGCGCAAGCATCCGGAGAACCTCGCTGCCCGAGCGCGCGCAGAGAAATACGCCAAGATCCTCGCCAAGACTATCATCAACCCGGACGGCGACGCTGCACAATACGGCGAGAATGCCTTCTTCTACGACAGTGCGGAAGGTTTGCTGACTGCCATTGTGCTTCTGCTGGCGGAGTTCGCCCCACCCAAGGATGGGGAGCCGGAAAAGCGGCACATCGTATCCGCCTTCAAGCTGGTGCAAGATCTTCTGGCGGTACCGAAGTCAAGAGGCAAGAATGGCTTTCAGCTGCTCATGGATGAACTGCCGCCGGAGCATAAGGCTCGGTGGCTGGCAGGCGCAGCCCTCACCAGTGCGGATCAGTCTATGGCTTCGGTCATGTCCACCGTCATGTCCCGCCTCAACGCCTTTCTGGATACGGAGTTGGAGCAGGTCATCTGCTACGACAGCCCCATCAACGCTGAAATGTTTGCCTCGGAGAAGTGCGCCATCTTCCTGATTTTGCCGGAAGAAGATCCGGCAAAGAATTTCATCGCGGCGCTCATGATCCAAAACCTGTCCCGCGAATTGTTCTCCGTGGCAGATGAAACCGGCGGCAGGCTCAAAAACCGTGTGGTGCTGTTTTGCGATGAACTGGGAACCATGCCGCCCTTTGACATTCTGCCCCTATTCAGCGCGGGACGCTCCCGTAGGCTGACGCTGGTACCCATTATCCAAAGCCTCGCGCAACTGGAAAAGAACTACGGAAAAGAGGGTGCTGAAATCATATGTGACAACTGCCAGGACACCATCTTCGGCGGCTTTTCGCCCCAGAGCAAAACGGCAGATGCCCTCTCCGCTGCCCTCGGCAGCAGGACGGTACTGTCCGGCTCCGTCAGTCAGGGGAAAGAGAGCAGCCAGTCCTTGCAGATGATGGAGCGTGCGCTCATGACGCCGGATGAATTGAAATCCATCCCCAAGGGAGAGTTTGTGGTGATGAAAACGGGAACTCATCCCATGCGCACCAAACTGCGTCTCTTTCTGGATTGGGGCATCACCTTTGACCCGGACGGCTACCGGATGCCGGAGCAGGCAGCCCGAAAGATTGCCTATGTTGACCAGAGCGAACTCGTTCACAGCATCCATCGGAGCTGCACAAAGAATCCCTATAACATGGAGGGAAGCAGATGAGTCAATTCAACTTTATCTACGCCGAGGAGCATCTGAGCCACCGGGAGAAGGCGGTCTATATCTACCTTCGGGACCGGGCGGACGCCTCCGGTGTCTGCTGGCCTGGGATCAAAACCATTGCCCGTGAATTGGGACTTTCGCCGCGGACAGTCCAGCGGGCCTTGGCAGATCTTGAGCGCAGGCAGCTCATCGAGAAGCGGAACCGCCGCCGCTCCAATGGCAGCCTCACCAGCAATTTATACCGGCTGACAAGGCATAAAACGTCACAGCCTCCCGCCAAGGGGGGACTGTGACGTTTTTACTCTCAAAATTCTGTCCATAGGGTAGCGTCACCATGGCGCATCCAGAAGAGCCTACTCTACCGGAGGATACAGGACAGAGAAAGAACAAGAATATGGAGGAACTTATGAAGATGATCGTTAGAAGAACAGCGCTGGCTGTCTGCACCCTTGTCCTGGCATTGATCCTGCCCACAGCTGCTTCCGCTGCCTGCACACGCTTTGATGATGTGCCGGAAACTGCAGACTGCTACGAGAGTGTGATATATCTTGCGGAGCATGAGATCACGCAAGGAACAGGGAACGGATGCTTCTCCCCGGATGCGCCGGTGACGGTGCGGCAGTGGGTGATGATGCTCTGCCGGGCCTATGATGTGAAGGTCGAGGGCAGCTCATGGAGTGATCTGAGCCAAAGCGCTGTGGAGCAAGCCTACCGGAAGGGCTGGCTGAACGAAACTGCACTCTCCGCGCCCAATATCCAGCTATGCCGGGGAGCGCTGCTCAAAAGCGCCTTTGCCGCAGCCAAGATCCCCGTTTACGACAGCGTACTCTATGCGGGCGGCGTGTCGCTGCCCGATCATGAAAACTGCATTCGCATTGGGAAAGAGCTTCAGCTCTGCGGCGAGGCGAACACTGCAAATGAGATCGTTACCCGCAGGGATGCTGCCATGCTCCTTCACGCAATTCTGACCCGCGCCTTCACCGTGACAGCCCCGGAAGCTCCGGTGACGTTAGTGAACGCGGCAGGCGTCAACATCAATGACTACCTGCTGGCGCTGCGGCAGGTGCCGGAGCCGATGCTTGCCGCCTTTAAGGTGGCTGGCTGGACATACCGTATCGACTTCAACTACATCAGCGAACTCAGCAAGCAGCTGAACATGAGCTGCATTGGAGCCACCAACTACAGCCAGAAAACCATCTACATCTCGGAGGCCAGCGCGACGCTCCACGAATTCGGACATTTTCTCGATTGGATGCTGGGATTCCCCGCAGAGTATGAACAGCTCTTTCGTGCAGAAGCTGCCGCCGCGCCGCTGCGGAACTATGCCAAAACCAACGCCAGAGAATACTTCGCAGACTGCTTTGACTACTGCATCATCCACGGCAACGATTCGAAAATGATGGAGATCCTTAGAAAGAATGCACCGCAGACCTGTACATATTTCGAGGAATTAAAGAAAGACAACTGGAGCAGATAAGAGCAAAAGCCGGAAATGTCTTTCTATTATGGAAATACCATACATCTGCTGTTTTCCTTGCGCTCTTTTAGAAAACACAGGAAATCATCTAGCACTTTGAAAGTGCAATTGAAATCGGTTGCGAAGATTTTGTTCTCCGTCATTTTGTTTTTTCCACCTATTCAAAAAGTGATACTTTCAAATTCGAATCCGGAAGTTGAATCCAAAAATGAGCACATTGACTTGAACTACTTTGAAAGTGTGCTCCTATGACACCAAAAACTACGCAAGTGGGTGCGTGACATGATCAATTGAGGACATTTCCAGAATTGATGAAGTATGCTATAATGATGCAGGAAGTTGTTGATGTTGCTGGCATTTTCTCATGGGAGGTAACAATGGTCAAATTGATAAAAGGCGAGAGTGATTTGGCTACACTGCACCCCGATTTAGTGAAAGAATGGCATCCCATAAAAAACGGGGATTTAATGCCTGAGGACATCTCATCTGGATCAGGTAAGGAAGTTTGGTGGCTATGCCCAGAAGGGCACACTTACTCAATGGTAGTTAATCAAAGAACAAAGCGAGGATATGGCTGCCCATATTGCTCTGGACATAGAGCAATTAGAGGTATAAACGATTTAGCAACCGCAAATCCCGAATTATCAGAAGAGTGGAACTATGAGAAGAATAACAATTTAACTCCTTATGATGTAACGGCGGGAAGCCACAAAAAGGTGTGGTGGTTGTGTGGAAAAGGTCATCCATATGAGCAATTTATTATCAAACGAGCCAACCGAGGCTATTCTTGTCCATACTGCTCTGGACACAAAGTGTTACGAGGCTTTAATGACCTTGCGACTTTAAATCCTCGCCTGGCCAAAGAATGGCACCCCACAAAGAATGGTGATGTAACGCCGTATGATGTGACTACGGGAAGTGGGAAAAAGGCGTGGTGGCTATGTCCATTAGGACATGAGTATACAGCGACTATTCGCGATAGAAATAGCGACAACACACAGTGTCCTATTTGCAATTCCAAAAGCCAAACTTCTTTTCCTGAACAGGCCATCTTTTTCTATGTAAAAACCCTTTATCCGGACGCAATCAACAGGTATAAAGAAGGGTTTAAACATTCCATGGAACTGGATATCTATATTCCGTCTATTCGCCTTGGAATTGAATTCGATGGAGCAAACTGGCATAACTCAGCAGAACAGCTTGAGCGCGAAAAAAAGAAGTATGCCATTTGTAAGGCGCATCAAATTACTCTTATCCGAGTAAAAGAGGATACAGGGCTACAGTGGAAAGATGTTGCGGATGCCGTCTATTACATTCCCAAAGTACGTAAATACTCTGAGCTGGAAGGAGTTATTAGAGCAATTCTGGATTCTATTGACCGCAATTCAAATATGAGGACAAGAAAGAACCCGTATAGTTATCACAGCGCTATCACAGTTGACCTGAGAAGAGATAGAACTGATATCCTCGGCTATCTGAGCGAAATCAAGAATTCGCTGGCAGACATTCGGCCCGATGTTGTGAAATGCTGGGATTTTTCTAAAAATGGAAAATTAACTCCCAATATGTTCACAGTTGGTTCGAATCAAGCCGTGTGGTGGAAATGTCCGGACTGCGGTCATGAGTGGCAATGTAGCATAAACAGTATGACACGCCCAGGGAGATATGGGTGTATGGAATGCTCTAAAGAAAAACGCGGGAAATCTTTTACAAAACAAGCGGTCAAGCGAGTGGGAGCACTTGCTGAGACAATGCCCGATTTGGCAAAAGAATGGCATCCCACCAAAAATGGAACACTATCGCCTAATGATATTTCGGCGGGACGGTTTAAGCCAGTCTGGTGGCTTTGCTCACAATGTGGCCACGAATGGCAAGCAAGTCCTAACAATCGTAAAAAAGGCGTAGGGTGTCCGTGTTGCAGTGGCAGAGTGCCAAAGATTGGGGTAAATGATTTGGCAACTCTATACCCCGAATTATTAGAAGAGTGGGATTGTTCCCAAAACAAAGATTTAGATCCTGGTCAATTGCTCCCTGGCAGCGGTAAAAAAGCATGGTGGAAATGTTCTCGATGTGGGTACGAATGGCAAACGGGTATTGCTAGCCGCACGAAAGGACATGGCTGCCCAAAATGCTCCAAGCGAAAAAAGAACAACCCGTCGTAAATGTGAAAGCGCGCACATTCAAGTTGCACTAAGCAGGGATAGAAGTAATATGGAACTCCTGCTTTTGTTTATTTCGTTACCTAACCGGTATATTAATCTGACATTGCTCTTTACAAATTTCAATTATTCAATATAATTGAAATTAATGATTTACGAGCTGCAAATTTGTATAATCTGAACGAAAGGGAAATGAGAATGCAAGTTAGGCTTTTTTATAATGATTTTTGCAAGGATATACCATTAGATGGGAAGTCAAAATTCTCGATTGGCAGCGGGAAAAATGACGGTTTCTGTCTTTCGGATTCTGATTTGAAAAAAAACCATGTTGTGTTGACCACTCAAAAGAACGGATGGCAGATTGTGTGTAATGGTGACACCTTTTTGCGGGGTGCGACGTTGAAAAAAGGACCATTGCAGATGTCAGTCACCTATGTACTGAGTCAGCAACATCGGGTATCTATGATTTGTATGGATGATAGCGTGCTCCAAGTTAAGTCGCTGAACCTTGGAATCGACAGAGACATCTCGGTTGGGCGGGATCAGGATAACGACATTGTGCTGCAAAGTCCTCTTGTGTCCGGGCGTCATGCTGTTATTAAGAAAGTAGGAAGCCGCTATTACATTCAGGACTCTGGCAGCACAAACGGTACTTATTTGAATGAGACGCGTGTCAATGAAAGTCCGGTATCTGCTTCAGACCGCATTGTTATTGGTCCGTTCAGCCTGGTGTTTCACGGAACCTCGCTGGAGATACTTTCCGCGGGAGACGGTGTACAGATTCACAGCGCACAAAGCCCGGCCCGGGTACTGAGCGCGGATGTTGATTTTGTTCGTTCTCCCAGACTGAAGCTGGAAGTCCCAACCGGTACGGTAGAGATTGAAGCACCTCCTGCTGTGACTGGAAAACCGGAGTTGAATCTGGCATCCTTGCTTTTGCCTGTAATTGGCACTGTTGGCGTAGCGATTGCAACAACGGCGATAAGCGGAAACTCCAGAATGATGCTCTACACATTGCCAATGACACTAATTGGCTTGGTCGTGTCTATTATAAATTACCGCAAGCAAAAACGCGGGTATTCATCACAGATGGATGTTCGACTCGAAAAATATACCGAGCATTTGGATCGAATTGTTGCGACCATTGAAGCAAAACAAAAGGAACAACGGAATGCTCTTTTGGCGTCGGATCCCGATTTGTCAGCCTGCTTTGAAATGGCTGGAACCGTAGATAGAAAGCTCTGGGATCGGAAACCAATGGATTCGGATTTTATGTCTGTGCGGTTGGGAACCGGAAAGATCCCAGCCTCCTTTGAGATCCGTGCTCCAAAAGAAGCAATTTCGCTGGAAGACGATGAATTGAAGAAGCGCCCAGAAGAAATCCAACAAAAGTATTGTACAGTCAGTAACGCTCCTATCATCTGCAGTATACTGGAAAATCAGGTTTGCGGGGTTGTTGGGAGTAATGCAGACACATTTCGTCTGACCAAAAATATAGTCGCACAGATTGCAGCTCACCATTATTATGGGGAAGTCAAGATGGTCTTTATCTATGATGAAAACGACCGAAACAACTTTGATTGGACACAGAGGCTGCCCCATACGCTGGATGATGACCGCAGTGGGCACTTGGTTGCCACGAACAGAGTTGCCGCAGAAAAGCTGTTTAATGCGGTTGCGGATGCCATGAAGATTCGTAAGCTTGAGATGGACGAGGAGGGCAACTTCGGTGCGGTGTCCATGCCGCTTCCGTATTATTTATTTGTGATTGCGCAACCGGCATTCCTGGGAAGGAATGACTCCATCACGGAGTATCTGTTCCGGAACAGAAAGCTCAATGCCGGCGTGCTTCTCGTTGTGGAAAACATGATACAGCTTCCCAAGGAATGCAACCTCATCATTGAGGTTGATGGACGCAGCGGAAAGATGTTCCATCGTGAAAACGCAACTCTTACACAGGCATTCATTGTTGATAATGCAGAAGCCAATGACTTCGAGCGGTTTGCGGATAGTCTGAGTCATATCATTTGTGAGGAAGGCATGTGGAAGAAATCTATTCCTCAGAAATTCAGCTTCTTTGAAATGATGAAGATTCAATCTGCATCTGAGGTGAATCCGGGGCTGCTATGGGCAGAAAGTGATGCAACAAAATCTCTGGCTGCCCCCATAGGCGTTGGCAATGGCAAAGAGATATTGCTTGACCTGCATGAAAAGGCACACGGTCCTCATGGCTTGGTGGCCGGCACCACTGGCTCTGGCAAGAGTGAATTGCTGCAAAGCTACATTTTGGCCATGGCGATGAGGTATCACCCTCATGAAGTTGCGTTTGTTATCATTGACTTTAAGGGCGGCGGGATGGCTAACCAGTTCAAGGAGCTGCCTCACTTAGTGGGCTCCATCACGAATATGGAGGGCAGAGCTGTTAACAGATCCCTTGCGTCTATTAAGGCAGAACTGATGAAGCGTCAGAGGCTGTTTGCAGAAGCCAATGTCAACAATATTGATAAATATATTGAAAAATACAAGCATGGGGAAGTATCTATTCCCCTGCCTCACTTGATTATCGTAGTAGACGAATTCGCCGAGCTAAAGGCTGACCAACCTGAATTCATGAAAGAACTTATCAGTGCTGCGCGCATTGGGCGAAGCCTCGGCATTCACTTGATATTGGCTACACAAAAACCGGCAGGGCAAGTCAACGAACAGATTTGGAGCAATTCAAAGTTTAAAATCTGCCTGAAGGTAGCCACAAGAGAAGACAGCAACGAAGTAATCAAATCTGCGCTTGCATTTAAAATCAAGGAACCGGGCCGAGCCTATCTTCAGGTGGGGAACAACGAAGTGTTTGAGCTGTTTCAATCTGGCTACAGCGGGGGCGTTGTAGAACGGGATCTGACTCAATTGGACGTGTTGGTGGAAAAATTGGCATCATATTGTCGGGAAAATGAGATTCAGAAGCTGCCCCCCATATGCTGCGAACCTCTTCCAGAGATGGTGTTATGCCCTGACGCATCTGCCCCCAAAGAGTTTGGCGAGATTGGGCTTGGCATTCTCGATGCGCCTGATGAACAATATCAGGGGGTGACGACTATCAATCTTGCCAAGGATAACACACTGATAATCGGAACGGCTCAAACGGGAAAAACCAATTTGATTCAAAGCGCAATACATCAGCTTGCTCGGGCATATACACCGGATGATATCAATTTCTACATGATTGACCTGGGTGCCATGACGCTTCGGGTATTTGAATCCTTGCATCATACAGGTGGTGTGGTCACCGTCATGGAAGAGGAAAAGCTGAAGAATCTCTTTAAGTTGCTTTTTGAAGAACTGGAACGAAGAAAACGGCTTTTTTCCAAAAATGGGGTTGGTTCTTTTGCGGCATATCGGGAAGTCTGCACGGAGCAGCTGGCTCTGATTGTGGTTTTTGTGGACAATTTGGGAGTTTTCAAGGATGCTTTCGGAGAACAATATGAGGATATGCTGATCCGTCTCTTGCGAGAGGGGCTGACCTATGGTATTTCGTTTGTCATCACTAGTTCACAGACCGGAGGGCTCAGCTACAAATACCTGACCTCCATCGGAACGAGAATTGCGCTTCCCTGTAATGATTCCAATGAATACTCCTATGTTCTGGAACGGTGCAGAATGGAGCCAGCCAACGTTCCGGGCCGAGCTCTGACCGCTGTGCATAAAGGTATCTATGAAGTTCAGACCTTCATGGCATTTGCCGGTGGGACAGAAGCTGCCCGCTCATCTGCAATTCGGGATTTTGTACAGGAGATGAACGAAATATATCCCGATATGAGCGCAAGAAAGATTCCGGAAGTACCTGAGCGGCTGACAAGTGACTTTTTCGCGCAGAACTGCGCAAATATTCCTGTTCGGGATGAGATTCCTTTTGCGGTTGATTACAACACCGTTAACTATGTAGCGCTGAACTGCTATTCCCAATTTATGCTGACGCTGGCAGGGAAAAACAACGTGGCAAAGGAACGCTTTGTTGCTGCGTTAATGGAAAATATTGGCAAGTCCTATTTCAAGCGGCCCGTTGAACTTTATATCATAGATGGGTTTGATCGCAAGCTAGGGAAATACAAGGACGATGCTTTTGTCAGAGCCTATGCAACTTCTCCTGATGCGCTGGGCGATATATTGGAAGATGTCTGCGGCACACTTGAAGATCGACTTGATAAACTGGAGGATAGCAAAGGATACTCTCTGGGGACGGAGCCATGGATTATCATCCTGATTAACAATAAGCGTGCGCTGGACGTGATGGCTGACAATGACAGTACGGAGGAGTTTTTCAATAGAATTGCAAGGAAGTATTCCGCAATGAAGATATTGTTCCTTCTTACTGATATTGACGATACAAGCATTCGCTCCTCGGCACCGGCTATCTGCCGCAAAGTCAGAGATGATAAAAAAATCCTCTACTTTGGCTCTCTCAAGGAAATCAAAATGATAGATGTGTACAGCTCCAGCATTCGAAATTTGGGAGATCTTTCCGCAGAGGATGATGCATACTTGTTTGAAGGCGAAGAAATCAGACGTGTTAAAACTGTGCAGGAGGTGTAATGCATGGGAAGTACCGATTTTTATCTTGATACAAGAAACATGGATGCCATTATTACGCAAGTGCAAAAGATTGCCGAAATTATGGAAACCACAAAAGAGAACTATCGAAAAACTATCACATCACTCACTGTAAATTGGGATGGAAAAAGCCGAAATATGTTCGATAAGAAGTCAGCGCAGCTACTACGTACGTTAACGGATATCAGCCAATCCTTTTATGACATTGGTGAGGAGTTGTTAGCAGCCTCCCAAGCATACATGGAAGTGGATACTCAAAATGCCAAAACACTAGACGGAAATCAAAATCGGTTTTGATGGGTGATGAAAATGAGCATTGCTAGTTTAGAGAAGAAACTGAACAAGCTACAGGGAAAAAACAAGAAATTAAAAAGCCGGAAGGCCTCCGTTGAAAAAATTGTCAAGAAGCTGAACAGGAAACCCGCGGATGATGTAGAGGACATTAAAAAAAGCGGAAGAAAGACAGCGGATCTTCTGGAAAAGGCGGTTGAGGGCGTCGGGCATATTGCGAATGTTGCAGATGATATTCGAGTTTCCGCGAGGTCTGGACACAGTTTGGATGAGTGGGAAGAAAAAGAGTGGTTGAACAAGGAGATCCTCCGTCTTGAGAAGGAAATCGAAAAAGTCGAGAGAGAAATACAACGGGTTAAGGCGGAGCTTCAAGCTGCGCGAGAGGTCGTGCGGGAAGCTGCACTGCAAAAGCTGAGAGGGCTTGTCTAAAGATGGGAGGTGGATGTTATGCCGGCAGTGTCCTTTAACTATTGGGAAATCGATGACAGCATTAAAAAAGCAAAAAAAACGGAATCGTATCTCTCTGATTATATCGGAGATATGAAATCGGTGCTTAGTTCCTGCAAAAGCCTTACTGGTTCGGATTCCTGCGGATATGTGAACCGCTCGATGGAATTGATCAACAAGAAAATTTCAAAAGCCAGTAAGACTCAGGGCGCATACACGCAATTTCGTAAGAGACTTGACCTTCTGGAACAGAAAGCGAGGGACACGGATGATGCGGTAGCAAAAAATATTAATGTGACTGTTTCCAATTATGTTGGGCGGCGCAGCTTATGGCAGGTGACGGGGGATTGGCTCTATAACCGCTACGTGAATTTTCTGGATGGTGTTTCCACATTGCCTATTGTTGGAGATTCCGTGGCGCAGGCAATCCGCAAAGCAGGAAACTGGATATCAGACACGAGTGTCAGCGCTTACAATTATTTCAAGTATGGTGACGGAAAGTATGTGTGGAACAGTGTGAAAGCTGTCGCCGGCGTCATTGTTGCTGTCGCTGGCGTTGTGACCGCAGCGATTGCCACAGTTACAGCGGCCCCGGCGCTGGCGGTAGTTGCTATAGTCGGCTTGGTTGCAGCCTCCGTTTATGCGGTTATGAAGTTTGGCGATATGATGGCTAGCGTTGAGCAGAACACGAAAGCAGTGACGTTGACGAAAGAATACAGAGACAGCACAAAGAATAAAAAAGGCTGGTGGAATACCAAGGATGATCAGGGATCGATCACGGCAGCCCGTTACTATGGAAGCATTACTGGTGTGAAAGATTGGATCAACAAAACAGACTTTGGAGGTAACACAGCCAATACAGTTTTGGGGTATTTGGGTACTGCATACAGCTGGATTGAGAATGCAGCAGCCGTAACATCGGCCGCCTGCCAGGTCACTGTTGCTCTTGGAAATGCGCAATACCTGAAGGGTGCGGATGGAAAATGGATGCAATACAAGTCTGGTGAAGTCATAAAGAAAAACGGGTCGTTCTTCAAGAATATAAAAACAACCTATCTTGAGAATGCCGGGTATTCTTTTAAGCGCACACCGGTATATAACAAATACTCTATGGCGCACGGCAAGATGACGATTACAGGACTTGATAAAAGCAAAGCATTCAAACTGAAATTCTTCGAAGGATACGGTGAAAAATTTGGCAAAGCAGGAATCCAAATAACAGGCGTTGAACTTGGCGTATTGAATGGGTCTAAACTGTTCAAGAACTTTGATGGATTGGTCTCCAGTGTAGAGACAATCAATGACTTTGACCGTGGCAGGACATCCGGGTTGAAAGACGGATACGATACATTTAAGGAATACATAAGTGTTGGACAAAACTTTTCCTTTTTTGATGCCATTACCTCTGATACAACAAAGATCGAAGATATCATTTCCACCATATTTGACAACGTTAGCAAATTCTTTGCACCTTCGGATAATCCATACCAGGCATATCTGGATAGCCATTGACAGCCTCGTTTCAGGGGTGAGACCTGCAATGCTGATGGTAACGGAAAAAGACAGCGCTTGCAGTGAAATAATAAGAACTTCATAACGTATTGAAGGAGAATGAATATGCAGTCTAATGAACCCGCCCTCGACCTCATAACTCAAGGGGTCACATTGATGAAATTGCAAAAATATAGTGATGCCTGTGATATGTTTCGCCTTGCTCTCGAACAGGATCCAGAAAACTTTGATGCCTATATTCATCTGGGAAATGCTTATGTTAATCTGAACGAACTGAATGAGGCAATCACGGCATTCAAAAGTGCGCTTATTCTCGATAAAGATTCGGGCCAAGCGCTGTTCAGTCTCGCAAACGTCTACTACCTGCTAGATGACAACAAAAATGCCATCAAAAACTATGTGAAAGCGGAGAATGTAGGCTATCATTCCGCAGATATGTATGTCATCATGGGTAATATCTTTTACTCCGCTGGCGATACAGTTCAAGCGCTGCGCTATGTGTCCAGAGCAGTCAAAGAGCAGCCTCTCCGCGGAGATTTATGGCGGCAAAAGATTCTATTAGAATTGGAACTTGAACATGTAGATGCTGCACTGGAGACCTTAGATGAGTTTGAGAGCATCCTTCCCGAAGCGTTGGATATCCATGAGCTCAGAACTCGCATTTTACTTGATTTAAAGCGATATGACGAGGCTCGGGAGCATCTTGCAAAGGCTCTGATGGTATTCCCGGATGATATGCGACTTCGCCTCCTGAAAATCCAACTTGAAATCGCCGATGAGCATCCGGAAGCTGCAAAGGAAGAAATTGTACAGATCAAATCGCAGGGGCTGGACGCTGGCTTTCGTAAAAAGATTGCCATGGAAGAGGCGGATATCTATTTAAGGGAAGGAAACCCGGCAGGCATTGTGGACAGCCTGTCGTGGGGATTGGAAGAATCTCCTGGCGATGCTGATCTGCTCTTTATTATGCTCAATACATATATTGCTGTGCTGGATTACGACAACATCATCAAATTTGCCGATCAGCTATTGAAAAACGAAGAGATTGATCCCTCTGCGATGGCGTCGGCTGAATTCTATCGCGCACTCTCCCTTAGACAGACAGGAAAAGAGGAGGAGGCCGTTGCGGAATTTAAGCGGCTGACCCGCAGCCTGCGTAAGTTGAGCATTGATAATCCCGAAAGTATAGATATCTTTATCTACCGGCTTCTGACACACAATGCTTTGAAGGAGTACGACAAAGCGTTTGAGTTGGCGGATTACCTAGGGAGAGTTTCACCGGATGAAGCAAGCGTCCATGCATTCCGGTCTCTTATTTACAAGGACATGGGTGAGCAGGAGAATGCGGCTGCCGAACTGGAAATGGCGAAGAGATTGAATCCCAATATCAAGGGGTGATCGTAAATGGGGCTGTTTAATCATGAGTTGGCGTTCGATTTAGATGATCTAAAAAAGCTGAGAGATGACACCAAAACGGTTTGCGGCGATCTCTGTGTCCAGCGTGACAATCTGAAAAAGGGATTGCAGCAGCTCCGAAAAGAGTGGAATACCGAGGCGGGGCGATTTTTCTTTGATCAGATAGATACAAACTGGGAATCCAATATAAAAAAATACGAAAATACCCTGAATGTATTTGAGGAAGTTCTTACGGACGCGATTAACCAATTTGAAAAAGTTGTGGAGGAGGCGGATAAGATTCAGATTGATCTCCCTTGATGATTATCGAAGCAGCTGAAGCTGAAATGAATTATGGAAGCAATCCTCAGATGAGGTTGCAAATAAGAAGAAAGGATGTTAATTCTATGCTGTATCTCGACAAGCCTAATGCGGAAAAGGTAATCGGCGATGTAACCGGCAAAATCAGAGAGATGGAGGAACTGGCAGTACAAATTGACCGTCTGATCGTAAACCAGCTGCCCGAGTATTGGAAGGGAGCCTCTGCCGACAAGGCGCAGAGCACTTATGCAGAGGAGTACAAGAATTTCCTTCAGAAGAAGGTTCCTGAAATGGTGACCGCGCTGAAGGACTATATGCAGGACTGCGTGAAGAACATTACCGATGTTGATAACCAGTTGGCCGGCAGATGACTGCTCCAGTGTTCAATTTCCAGATAGTGTATCAATAACGCTGTGCGTAGCAATGCAGGGAGTTTCCCTGCATTGCCGCGTTGGTTCTTGAATGAAAGGGGCAATGGGATATCCGTTGCCCCTTTCATTCAAGAACCCTGTCTGCGGCATGATAGCTAAGCCAAGAATGGAAATTCTGAAAGCTGCGGAGTGGCGTAGGAATATATTTTGGGGAGGATATGTTGTGAAGAAAATCATTGCTTGCATTCTGGCGGCAGTTTTGACTGTTGGCCTTTGCGCCTGTTGGCAGAATGGTTCCACTTGGGACGAACAATATGATTTGGGCGTGCGGTATTTGTCCGATGGCAATTATGAGGAGGCCATTCTTGCCTTCACCGCGGCCATTGAGATTGATCCCAAACGGGCGGAAGCGTATGTGGGCCGAGGCAACGCCTATTTGGGACAGGGCGCGGCGGATGAATATTTGGCTGCGGCTTTCACTGATTTTGAGACAGCCCTTTCCTTGGATGATACGAATGCGGATGCCTACCTGGGCATGGCGGAAGTGTACATAGCCCGGAAACAGTTTGACGAGGCGATGGAAATTTTGCGTCAGGGCGTGGAGAAGACGGGAGATCAGCGTCTGACGGACCGTCTTGCGGAACTGGAGGATGGCAATATTGCGGACTACTGGGGACAGACTCTAAAGCAAACCCATTATGACGGAAACGGAGCCCTGACCTGTTGGTTCGAGTATGACTACAATGATCTGGGACAGTGTGCCGGTATTACCTCCTATGGACCAGACGGGAGCCAGATCCAGTATGTGGAACAGCGCTATGACGAGCAGGACCGCATGATATATGGATGCAATGTTTGGTATAACGACGGAAAAATGGGTGGTGCAATATATACCTATAACAGCATGGGGTTATTGGAAAGCATTGTTGAGGATTCCGGGGATAGTATGACCATCATATATGATTCGGATGGCAGGCAAATCAGGACGGATTTTTATGATGAAACTGGAAAACTGATAGGCCATGCAACTCAAGAATACGGGGATAATTACGAGCGGTACAACAACTATAATGCCAGCGGAGCGCTTGAGAACTATCGAATATATCTCTACAACGAGCAGGAACAACCGGTTCGCTGTGAGTATTATGATGCCGATGGCACCCTGACACACTATACAACCGACGAGTATGACGCAGATGGGAATCGAATTGCCTGTAATATCTACGATGCTGACGGTAATCTGACAGGCCGGGATACGTACAACTAAGGAGAGTCACTGTATGAGAAGAACAGTAAGCTTGTTTTTAGCGCTGGTATTGATGCTGACTCTATTCGGCTGCGGGAAGAAGGACGGAGGAACCGCATGGCAGGAGCAGTATGACCTTGGTGTGCGGTATTTATCCGAGGGTAATTACGAGGAGGCCGTTATCGCTTTTACGGCAGCTATCAAAATCGACTCCAAGCGCCCAGAAGCATATTTGGGGCTGTCGGACGCCTATACGGAGCAGGGCGATATTGCAAACGCTGTCAAGGTATTGGAGCGTGGTCAGGAGCAGACCGGTGACCAGACGATCCAGGAGAGATTGGAGCAGCTGTTAGCCCTGCAGGACAGTGGCGCTTTGAACTCCTACGGCGTGTATTCCTATGATGAGCAGGGACGGGAGATCCGCAGGGCTTTTTATCGCACGGATGGCAGCCTGGTGGGTGCATGGGAGTCAGAGTACGACGATGTAATAAGTAGTAGACTGGTAAAACAAATTGAATATTCTGAAGAAAACACTGTAAAAGGTTGGAATATATATTATCCGGTTCGCGAGAACAGTTACTCGCTTGGAGGTCTGCGCGTAGAATATGATGCAAATGGTCAGGTGGTTTTAGGAGAAAACGAAAACTGTACGATAGCTGGCGGCATGCTGGTTCAATATGAGAAAACAGATTCTGCGGGCGGAAGATCAGTGTGGGAACTTGTGGATGGTCGAATTGTGCGAGAACTCTATTATGCGGTTGATGGCAGCTTGATCGAACAAATATATAACGCAGATAGAGAATTGACCAACGACCGCTATTATCAAAATGGCGATTTGATTTTTGACGATACCTATGAATATGATGATGCGAATCATACTGTAAATTGCAGAAAATGGAGTAAAACGGGAGCTAATCGTGATTATCAAATCATTTCGCGGTATGATGAACAGGGTCGGCTGGTTGAACAATATAACAATGGCGCACATTATATTTGGACTTATGATACGGACGGAGATATGACCCACACGTACATCGATAGCGATGGAGAACTGCGCTATACCCAGACGAAGGCACACACGGCAATCGGCACCAGAACGACGACTATTTATCCGGATGGCAGTTCTGGCGGGTTCTGGGAGGATGACATTGTGGGCAACCGGGTCGAGGACGAACACGGGTACACCTGTACAAGAACTGCCGATGGCCTTCCGCTGGAGGTATATGAGAATGGCGCACTAAAACGCAGCTACAGCTATCAGGCCGAAACCTTTACGATCACAGATCATCAGGATGACACATCAAAAACCTACTCCATGGATGGAATGCTGCTGACAGAGAATGATGGGCACAATAATACTCTATATCTCTATGATTTCGAAGGAAAACTGGTGCGTACCCTCAGCTTTGCGAATGCAGTGTCATAAGGAGGAAGATATTTGTGATGAAAAGAACAGTAAGCTTGCTTTTAACACTGGTTTTGCTGCTGACCCTGTGCGGCTGCGGGCAAAAGGGATCCGCTCCCAGCTGGCAGGAGCAGTATGATTTGGGCGTGCGGTACTTGTCCGACGGCAATTACGAGGAAGCCATCATTGCATTTACGGCGGCCATTGAGATCGACTCCAAGCGCCCGGAAGCGTACAGCGGGTTGGCGAATACATATATCGCCATGGGGGACTACGACAAAGCTGCTGGGGTTTGGGAGAATATTCCAACAGAAACTGATGGCGTGGACACAACATCTTTTTCCATATGGCAACGAAAAAGCGAGAATATCCTCGCAGCACTGGAAAGCGGTGAGAGCGGTATTTGGATTATGAATTGTGCCTTTAATAAAGAAACATTTTCCTCGGGTAAGGAGACAGAACTTGTAGTGACTGTATTTTATAATGCAGTTGCAGATGCAGAGTACAGAATTAATTTGATGAAGGAAAGTGATAAAAGCTGGGAGTCTACTGGGGAATCTCTAATATTAAACCAAGGGGTCGGAGTTTGTCGGTTGATGGGTTCCGCAACACTTCCACCGGACGGGGAATACTTCAAACTGATTGCTATGTTGACACAAACTGAGCCAATAGATAGTGACAGTATCTATTTGATGTCAGATGGTAGCATAGATGATGGATATAATGCCTATGGTGGCAGGAAATTTGATTACAGAAGCAACTATCGAGCCTATGACTCTATGACCGAGACTGAACGCCATGTGATCGATGTGGTCGGAACGGCAGCCATCAACGGGAATATGGAGTCCTTGTATAGTATTCTGGATAACTACACTGAGACAACATGGTCTTTTACCAATCATGTATATACGATGTGGAATGAATATAAAATTAAAATCGATTTTCGCCCGTATAGAGATGAGGATGGCGACCGAACGGGCCTAATCGAGGTGGAAATGCGTTCCGAGAATGGGCCTGGCTATTTTGGCAGTATTTACCACACATTTGCCGTCAGCACGGCTGGAAGAGAGTCATGGTGGGATGATTATCAGGATACATCGTGGGGAACATGCCTCTGTGAGGATTGGCAATGGAACGGTGATATTCGGGCGGAAGAACATTGTAATAGGCGGCATTCTATACCGGGCTACAGTAGCGCTGGCCGCGACGAGGTGCAGTTGACCGGTTCGGTGGCATTTAGAGGACCCAGTTCAATAACCTCGATTGAAACTAATTCTGATAAGTACGGCAATAAAACGGATGTGTATAAACTGGACTTCAATGATGGCATCTTGATAGAGGAAACAATAAATGGTGAAGACTATCCTGATGTTGAGGGTTGCTATCAGGTTCCAACAGTAGGTAGATGTTGTGTGAGATTTCATTCAAGGCAAGATATGCTGGACACTCGTTTCTGGTAAGGGAGGTTACTTGAATGGGCACTAAAAAGATGAAACTATTTATAGGGGCGTCCTGTATGGTACTCCTTCTCTGCGCCTGTGTGCAGAACGCCCCGTCCTGGCAGGAGCAGTATGACCTTGGTGCGCGCTACTTATCCGATGGCAATTATGAAGAGGCTATCATTGCCTTTACGGCGGCCATCAAGATCGACCCCAAACGCCCGGAAGCGTATGTGGGTCGAGGCGACGCCTATATCGGATCCGGAGAAACGGAGGAGACGCTTGCCGCGGCGCAGGCTGACTATGAAAAAGCAATCGAGCTGGACGATACCGATATGGCAGCGTACCTTGGCTTGGCGGATGTTTATGTCCGCTTGGGTGAATATGACAAGGCGATAGAGCTTCTGCGAGAAGCCTTGGAAAAAGCGAATGGTAGTACCGAACTCGCGGACAAGCTCGCAGAGCTGGAAGCCGGCGAGGCAATAGATTCCTCCGGTAATGTTCGCCGTAGAAGCCATTACAACGGAAGCGGCGCGCTTATCGGTTACTTTACATACACTTATGACGCTGAGGGATGGCAGAAAACAGTTACCGCTTATGATGCTTCCGGGAATCAGGTGGACTATGGTGAAAATACTTGGGAGCAGATTGGAAGTGTCATAAGAGAGACGTACTATGGCGAGTACATTGGCGAGGACACCGTATGGCTGCAGCGGATAGACTCGGAGTATACCGACAATGAGGATGGATCATCGGTGGAAGAGCAGGTCTACTATGACAAGGATGGGTCAGTTCTCGAGCACGGACGAAATTACTATGATTCTGAGCATAGATGCATTCGGACAGAGACCTATGATTTGGATGGAAGCCTGCTCTCTTACAACACGCTTGAGTATAATGAGTCCGGCCGGGAGGCCAGACATAATCAGTATATGGCGGACGGCACTCTGGTCGGCTATACGACCATTGAGTATGGTGAAAACGGCAGAGAGACCAGAGTCAACAGCTACGATGAAAATGGACAGTTGCACTGGTATACACTGAAAAGTTATGATGCCGATGGGAACTATCTTGGGGACGAATCTTACGATGCAAACGGCGTTTTGCAGTATTCTTCTGTCAGCGGCTGAGAGGAAGAGAGATGATGAAAAGAACAGTAATCTTGCTTTTGACGCTGGTTTTGCTGCTGACCCTGTGCTGCTGCGGGAAGAAGAACAACGGAACCACATGGCAGGAGCAGTATGACCTCGGCGTGCGGTACTTGTCCGATGGCAACTACGAGGAGGCCATCATTGCCTTTACGGTGGCCATCAAGATCGACTCCAAGCGCCCAGAAGCCTATCTGGGTTTGGCTGATGCATATACCGGCGCCGGAGATCTGGACGCCGCCCGAAAAGCATTGGAGGATGGTTTGGCCGCCACGGGGGATCCGGAGATTCAGACAAAGCTGGACGAGCTTTCGGCAAGAGCTGGCAATCTCACCGGTCAGCCGCCGTTTTCCCTTCAAGATCTGGAGGACTGGGGATATCCCTATGGCATAGATGCGTATACGTTAGAACGGGAAGGAAAAATTGAAACTGGAAGAATTGAAGATTTGCTTGAAGATTATGAACGATGGCCAGCGGGATTTCCAGACGGGAACGGAAGAGAAATTGGTGGAAAGGGACTGACGACCTTTGTCAAAAATGATATGAGCCTTTATAGTATCGTTATAGATGTAGACAATGGTGATACCGCTGAAGGTCCGCGCGGTTTGTATTTGGGAATGAGCGCTGAGGCTGCCCTAAACCTGTTTCAATGTGATAATCCTGATGCAATCAAGTATTTGCAGTCGGGAGATGAAAACTTGATGACACAGCACGGAGACCTTTGGGAAATGCCTCTTTATGATCCGTATGAGGATGAAGATAATGCGCTGGCATACGCGGGTAGCTTATATCTTAGCAATCAAAGCCACTACGAAGACGGTGTTCTGATTGATGAGGAGCGAGTGATACTTAACTATGAAATTATAGAACTGGCATCATTGAGTATTGACGTTACAGGAGGAGTTGTTTCCAAAATTGATGTTAGATACTGGGATTGATTTGCTATGCGAGGAACCAGAAAATGAATCACACATATGGCATCGGTTCCACTGTATTTGAAAAAGCGTGGTGGAGGACGTTGTTTGGGAGTTTGCTATCATGGCCAAGCTCAAGGACACGGATCATCAGAATTACACATCAGAGACCTACTCCATGGATGGAGTGCTGCTGACAGAGAATAATGAGTACAATAATACCCTGTATCTCTATGATTCCGAAGGAAAACTGATGCGTGCATTCAGTTTTTCGAGAGCCATGCTGTGAGGAGGAGAATACTTATGGTGAAAAGAACGGTGAGTTTACTTCTGGCGATGATTTTGACGGTGACGCTGTGTGCCTGCGGAAAAACAAGCGGCGGCAGTTGGCAGGAGCAGTATGACCTCGGTGTGCGCTACTTATCCGACGGCAATTATGAAGAGGCCATCATTGCCTTTACGGCGGCCATCAAGATCGACCCCCAAAATGTAAATGCCTATATTGGACGAGCCGATACATATGTGAAAAGAGGCTCGACTGAAGACCTGTTGCTGGCGAAAGAAGATTACGACAGGGCGATTGAACTGGAATCAGAGCTTTGGGAGGCGTATCAGAAGCAGAGCATTGTTCTTACAAAGATGGGCGATTATGTCGAGGGGTTAGCCACTCTATACAGGTATAAAGAGGCAAATTCATTGTCAGAAGCAGATGAAGCAATTCAAAGCTACCTTGAGAGATTATCATTTGATATTGAAATAGAGACACCCGCTCAGCAACCAAAGGCTGCCTTTGTAGACACAAGCCCGGCAGATGTTGGCGCGACTGGTAAGAAGCTTGTCTATTTAGTGCTGACTGACGCACAGACCGGTGTAAAGCAGGTCGCAGCCTCTCTATCAATAAAATACTATACTGACTTTGGCTTCGATGAGACTTCTATCGAAATTGTAAAAAGTCATGGAGATACATGGCTTTTTTACCTGTGGACGGGTGCAGGTATGACTTCGACATTTTTGTATACTATCCATACGAATCAGGTCTTAGTTCTAGAACCGTACTTAACGGGTTGGAATTTCACAGATGATTACCTAATTGGCGAGACCATTACTTTTGCGGCCGGTGACGAAGAGGGACTCTTTATCTATGATTGGTCAGGCGAGCTTTTGTATAGCTTAGAGAATATCGTTGGTCCGTGTATATTGGATGGGGACTCCCTCTACTATGCAGAGCATGTGAATGAAGGGGAAAAGCAGGTCTATTATATCCGAACGATGGAGTTGGGAGAATACAACACATCGACAATCTGCACAATTGAGTTACAAGATGGATATCTTTACTTGGACGATAGTGAAATAAAATGGTACGATATACAAGAGCAGACATCTTACAGCATGGCCATACACGACGTTCACGATGTTCTGCTGTCAGAGAAAGAAAATGAAATTAATGAACTGCTCGCTGAGGTGCTAAAATATATGAGGGAGAACTATCCCAACGAGGGGATCATAGATGTTGAGTATTATGCAGAGCATGACGGTATGATTTCCACGCGCATTGTTTCGGCGGCATCGATATATATAGGCGCAGAAATTGAAAGAGCTACAAGAACCGTACACTTATATAACTTTGAGCAAAGAAACATAGAAACGTTCGTTCTGCCGGAATGATAAGAAATAATGGCATGAGCTATGGAGGGCATATGAGAAACGCAATTGCAAGTATTACAGTTTTTTTAATGATCGTTCTATCTCTTTGCGCCTGTGCCCGAGAAAATGTCGGTTCCACATGGCAGGAACAGTATGACCTCGGTATGCGATACTTGTCCGATGGCAATTACGAGGAGGCCATCATTGCCTTTACGGCGGCCATCAAGATCGACTCCAAGCGCCCGGAAGCTTTCTTGGGGCGTGGCGACGCCTATGAAGAGCTGGGGGATTTGGAGCGAGCTGCAGCGGACTATCAAGCCGCTTTGGAACTCGGGCCCAACGCGGATGCGGAGAAGAAATTGAGAAAATGGGAAGCGGAACTACTGGCAGCGCAGCTGCAGGACGAGCTTTGGCCGATGGTTTGCAATCTAGTGCTTCCAATGACAGTGGATTCCGTGGTACTGGGAGAGACGAGTATCGAAACAGCCAAGAGCATTTACGCGTCATATCCCTATGCCAAATCCAATCTAATGAACGATGATACACAGGATACGGTGTACAATTGCTTTGGTATGGATATGCCGGTTCCTGCTGGTTATGAAGAGAATGAATTTGGATTTCTATTTGCTGCACCTGTTGGAGGAGCTGTCTGTACTATCGTTATAAATCAACCTGGGTTTATCGCGCTCGGTGCATTGCAAGTCGGGGATGTGTCGGAAACGGCGTTGTCTTTATTTGGCTTTCCGGAAACACCGCCCCCTGTGTCACTCCGGTGGATCTTGGACAATGGTGCACAGCTGGATTATAATTGGCACGGTGATGACTGCTTTACGTTTATTTATCGTCTCGATGGGCAGAAAGCAACGGCTTACGTCGAGGCCGGAATTGTTCATTCTTTGGAATTGACAATGGAAGATGCTCTTGCGTAAGAGACTGATTTCCACCCGACTTTGTCGGGAAAGGGACGGTGGCAGAGTAAAAAATCAACAAGACAGACGCAGGAGGGACAAGTATGAAGCATACATATTGCAATGGCTCCGCGGTATTTGAACAGTTTACCATTAAGCGCAAGCTGGGCGAGGGCAGCTTCGGCACGGTTTATGAGATCCAGCGTGAGGACTTCGGTGAGATCTACAAAGCGGCACTGAAAGTCATCACAGTGCCCAAGAGTGATGCGGAGTTTCAGGGCGTACTGGATGAAGGAATGACGCAGACTCAGGCTGAGGAATATTTTTACAGCGTGGTGGAGGACATCGTTCAGGAGTTCGCCATTATGTCCAAATTTAAGGGCACAGCAAATGTGGTCGGCTATGAGGATCACAGGGTAATCCGGCACGCAGACGGGATCGGCTGGGATATCCTCATCCGTATGGAATTGCTTACCCCTTTACTTACTTACGCTTACCAGCATCCCTTCTCAAGGCGGGATATCATTAGGCTTGGTATAGATATGTGCCGTGCATTGGAGTTGTGCCAGAAGTACAACGTTATCCATCGTGATATCAAACCGGAGAATATTTTTGTATCCGACAACGGTGACTTTAAGTTGGGCGATTTTGGTATCGCGCGAACCGTTGAAAAGACGGTGTCAGGCCTGTCGAAAAAAGGTACATACAACTACATGGCTCCTGAAGTATATCGGGGTGAAAACTATGGTTTTGATGTTGATATCTATTCTCTGGGTATCGTTTTGTATCGACTGCTGAATAAGAACAGAACTCCCTTTCTCCCGCCTGCACCGGAAGCGATTACCTATCATAAACGCGAAGAGGCGCTGACTCGCAGAGTGAGCGGAGAGAGACTCCCAAAGCCCGCTTACGCAGAAGGCCGTCTGGCAGAGATTGTTTTGAAGGCATGTGCGTTTGAACCGAAGGATCGCTATTCATCTCCTGCTCAGATGCGGCAAGAACTGGAAGCAATCCTGTATAGTCAAGAAGATGCGGAGCTTATTTATCCGGACGGGGATGAATTGACGCTGCTGGCAAACGAATATGCATCCAGGACTCGGTCTAAGCCCGCAGAACAATCAGCGGAGCAGGAAGCTGAGAAAGCGTTCGGGACGCAAAGCGTGTTCCCTATTTCGGATTCTGGAGGCGATTCAGATTATAACTGCTCTCGCACAGAGAGTATGTTCCATGAGGCTCGTGCAGTTGAGATGAACGAGGATCGGACCGAGAGTGTTTTTGGCAAGGGAATCCCTCGAGGAAAGGCAGCAAGTTCGTCTCCTGCTCACAGAACAAAGAACAATGTAAAAAGCAGAAAGCGGACTGCACTTGTTGCCGTTGCGGCTGCGCTCGTCTTGGTGGGTGGAGGCGTTATCTTTGCCCAGTCGCAGCGACGGCAGGAGGCAGAAAAGCTGTCTACCTATCAAGATCTTATGCAGCAAGGGACAGATGCCTGTAAGACGGATCCTGAGCAGGCTGCCCAAATGTTCTTGGATGCGCAAGCATTATATCCGGAAGAAACGGCGCCCTATATATCTTACGCTTATGCATTGTACTGCTCTAAGCAGTTTGATAATTGTATTTCTTATGTTGAAAACGATTTGGCCTTGGGAAAGAGCTATGACCTATACACGCAGAGTAAACTGGCGGAGATTTTGGGTGCGGCTTATTTTGAAAAGGACGATTATGCTGCCGCAGCTTCCTTTTTTCGCCTGAGTACAGCTGGCGGAGATATTACTGTCTCAGCCATGCGGGACTATGCAGTCTCCCTCGGGAGACTGGGGGACATTGAGGCAGCGGATGACGTGCTGCAACAGATGTATGCGGCAGGTGCGTCCGGCGATGTGACCGATTATGTTCAGGCGGAGATAGATTATGCGTTGGAGAAATACTCTGCGGCTGAAAATAGCTTTCAGAGTGTGCTCAACAAGACAGATGATATTGACCTGCAAAAGCGCACGGTTCGTTCGCTTGCGGAGCTTTACCGCGATTGTTCAGCGCTTGCCCGTATTGATGAATCTCCTATTTCCTATCCAGCGACAAAGGAGGCTGAACTTCTTTCAAACGGCATTGTGCAGTATGGCCTGCGCTTCGACAGCACGATATGGGAGATGCTGGCACTGGCATATTTCGAAGCATACCATACAGACCCATCCGTGGATGAAAACTATCTAGTAAAAGCGGCAGACTGCTTTAATCGCGTAATTGAACTGGGAGTAAGCAAGGATTACCTTTACAGCAATCTTTACACAATTTATTACGAACTCGAAGACTATGCTGCCGCGGAAGAATCTCTTTTGCGGTTTGAAGATGCCTTTCCTGACAACTATATGCCTCATGCGCTCCGCGCCATGATGCTGATTACCATTGAAAACGGAAAGAACCAGTCTGCGCGGAACTATACGAAGGCGAAAAGCGAATATGAGGTTGCAAAGCAAATGATCCAAAGCTCTGATGATACTACTTATTTCCAGCAATTAGAAAGCCTGATTGTTCGATTACAAAAGGAAGGATGGCTCTAAGTTGTGCAAGGGGGTGCTGTCATGCACAAATACTTAGCCGCATGCGGCTGTAACATCGGTCGTATCCGGAAAAATAATGAGGACAATTTCTACTTTAACGGTATTGTTCTTCAGGCCGAAAACAGAGGACTTCGTGATATTCTATTCACTTCCGGCACATTGGCCAGCCCGTTTTGTGTTGGCGTATTTGATGGCATGGGAGGTGAGGCATTTGGCGAAGACGCATCGTATATCGGGGCCAAAGTGTTGAAAGAGAAATGCTTCGGGTATGCGGGCGATCCCAAGGATGTTTTGCTGGATGCTTGCATGGAGGCAAATGCACAGATCTGCGCACTGGCACGAAAACGCGCGGCGGGAGTTATCGGCTCTACGATGGCTGCGCTTTGCCTGGAGGGAGAAAATGCTGTATTGCTGAATCTTGGCGACAGTAAGGCATTTCTGTTTCGGAGTAGAACCTTGGTTCAAATCTCCGTTGATCATACTGATCAGGAAAGGTTAAAGGCTCTTTGCATTACGACCCGTAAGCCGCGCCTGACGCAGCATTTGGGGATTGCTCCGTCCGAACTGTTGCTTGAGCCTGCAATCTGGCAGAGACGCATAGAACCGGGAGATTGTTTTCTCCTTTGCAGTGACGGCTTGACAAACATGGTACCTGAATCTGAAATTGCCGATATACTTCAAAAGAATCCTGAGCCAGCGGACTGTGTCCGCCTCCTTATTAATACCGCCCTTATGAAAGGCGGCAGGGACAATATTACCGTGCTGCTGGTGCATGTGGCCTAAGCGATGGAAGAATATCCTCTCAGGATTCCAAACGGTATAGCCTTGAAATTCAGAAGGGTTTACTTATGGAGTCTGGGGATTCAGCTACGGTGTTCCTAAAGAAAATCTCGAAAAATACTACTTTTAATTAAAACGCAGGCGACAAAAAGTACCGGGGCCTGCACAAGCTATGTTTTTGCCTTTCAATTTGCGCGAGTTATCTTACCTTATCAAAAAATCTCAACATGCTAAAGGCTCACCGACAATCGTTCGATGAGCCTTTAACTTTATTGTTTTGTAAATGCTGTGTCTGTCTCTGCAAAGAAGTCGCTCAATGTGACTCCCAGCGCAACGCAGATGCGCTCAATCGTGGGAACCCCCAACTGACTTCCGCGCATCTCAGCATTCTTCAAGGTTGAATATGATACATCACACAGCTGAGATAGCTTGAAAAGTGAGAGGTTACGCTCGTCAGCCAGCTCCATCACTCTTGCTATCGTATCCATATAATCCCGCCTTTCTACATCCTATCCCGCCATCAATTCTAGAGGAAATGTAGTTCAATATTCTGCACTCAAAGAACCCTGCCTACAACTTGGAATCTCGAATCTGGCAGGATCACCTTGGGCGCGTATGCCTGATTATAGGACAGCATCACAGGCTGCATGTGCAGGCAACCATAGCTGTCAGTGAATGCGTCCTTTTGCTGTTCATTTGGCTCCTGCTCACTGTACACCTTCAAATAGCCATCGCCATCATAGACAAAGATGCCGACCTCTCCAACGGCCAAAGTCTCGCACTCCTCGACCCATACAATCTGGCCGTCATGATAAACAGGCTCCATACTGTCGCCGGAAACCCGTACACCAAAATCAGCACCCTTTGGAACTGATTTTTCGGGAAAGCTAACCATCTCAAAGTTGCCCTCATCGAGAAATTCGCCGGTACCAGCGGATACCGCAAGATTACTCACAGGCATCTCTATGTACTTGAGAATGCTGACCACCTTTGGCTGCGGCTTATACTTCCCCGACGCAATCAGGTCATCCTTGTACTCCCTGACTTTTGCCAAGCCTGCATCATTGAGTGCCGGTGTATGGCTGCTGCAAAAATAAGAAACATCCACATCCAGATCAAGCGCATGACAGACAGCCACCAGCTGATAGGCGTTTGGTAAAGCACTGCCCTTTGCCCACTTATTGATGCCGCTGGGGGACATCGTTACCCCATACTGCCGCAAAAGTGCGCTGAAATCGACAAGGCTGAGGCCAGCCTTGCGGCGTGCTTCATCAATGCGGACTCCAATAACATTTTCTTGACGCTCTGCCTCTGCATTATAGTTCGCGTGATTCGTTATCGGGAGAGAAAGAATTTTAGCTTTG
>ERZ857840.1266-NODE-1266-length-29531-cov-2.660537_pt1 | contig 29531 bp, 13 predicted proteins | sample MGYA00519760_ERZ857840 | MGnify/ENA primary metagenome ERZ857840 (study PRJEB31778, sample SAMEA3449371) | human gut metagenome | biome: human gut; feature: human-associated habitat; material: faeces | place: United Kingdom | collected 2010/2012 ... | reverse complement strand
CTACGCTGCTAAAGAAAAAGAAATAATGACAGTATAAATAATTGAAAATTGAGAATTGAGAATTGAAAATTACTTTGACGCGTATCGTCCGGTAGTTTGTTCAATTCTCAATTTTCAATTTTTAATTTTTAATTAATATGAAGGGACTGGTAATAAAGAATACAGGTAGCTGGTATACCGTACGTACCGATGACGGGCGTGATGTGGAAAGTAAGGTAAAAGGAAATTTCCGTTTAAAGGAGATACGCAGCACAAATCCTGTCTCTGTCGGTGACCGGGTTGATATCGATATCAATAATGAAGGTACGGCGTTTATTACCAGGATAGAAGACCGTAAGAACTATATTATCCGGCGGGCTTCCAACTTATCTAAACAGTCGCATATTATTGCGGCCAATCTCGATCAGGCCATGCTGATCGTAACTGTCAATTATCCGATTACTACAACTGTTTTTATCGATCGTTTTCTGGCCACAGCTGAGGCTTATGGTGTGCCGGTAAAGTTGGTTTTCAATAAAATCGACCGTTATAAAGGGGAAGATAAGGAATATCTCGACGCCCTGATTAATTTGTACACAACGATCGGTTATCCCTGTTCTACCCTATGTGCTAAAACGGAAGAAGGTCTCGATGCGCTTAAAGCGGAACTGAAAGATAAGATAACTCTTTTATCCGGTCATTCGGGAGTTGGGAAATCAACGATTATCAATAAGTTAGTTCCCGGCGTTAATCTCCGGACCGGCGATATCTCCGAATATCATAATAAAGGGATGCATACGACAACTTTCTCTGAAATGATCCCGCTGCCGGAAGGAGGCTACCTGATTGATACCCCTGGAATCAAAGGGTTTGGTACCATAGAGATGGAGACTGCTGAAATCTCCCACTATTTTCCGGAGATATTCAAATTCTCCGAAGATTGCCGGTTCAATAACTGTAGCCATCGTCATGAACCGGGGTGTGCTGTTTTGCAAGCGCTTGAAGATCACTATATCAGCGAGTCCCGCTATAAGAGCTATCTCAGTATCCTGGAAGATAAAGAAGAAAGCAAATATAGGGAAGAGTATTAAACGGCCGGAAGGCTCATTCCTGTGATCTTGCGGTATAGGTCGAGTGCATAAACATCCGTCATTCCTGAGATATAATCAAGTACACATTGTATTTTGCCATAAGTGGTTGGTGCATTCGTGTCATATTGTTCCGGGATGCGCTGTAACAATAATTTACTGTATGCATGGCTCTGATTCATGACAGCTTCTGTCAGACTGTCGATCAGATGGCTGAAGATATGGTAACCGGCCAGTTCTATGTCGAGTACTTCTTTGGCGCGGTAAATCTTTTTGTAAGCCGTTTTTGAACAGGTGACATAGGCTTGTTTGGCTTGTTCTCCTATCTGCTCTATCAAAGGAGTATTATAGGTTCCGTCAAGTATTCCGTCTTCATTTTCAAGGAAGACACGCGAACATTCATCTACCAGTAGTCCGATGATGCAGGAGCGAAGATAGGCGATCTGTTCGTTCGTATCGTCCACCATTTTCATGACGCGGATGATATGGTCCAGTCGTTCTCCTTCAAAAAAGTTGAGCAATAGTTGAATGGCTTCTTCTGTCGTAAGGATATGTAGTTTGCAGGCATCTTCTATATCCATGATCTGATAACAGATATCGTCGGCTGCTTCTACCAGATAAACCAGCGGGTAACGGACAAATTTATTCTTGTCTTCAGGATTGTGGTTTATTCCCAATTCGGTAGCTATGCGCATATAGGTTTCTTCTTCCGACTGGAAAAAACCGAACTTCCCTTTTTTGCCTGAATGAACCGATGCATAAGGATATTTGACGATAGAGGCCAATGTGCTGTAAGTTAAAGCAAATCCGCCTTTTCTCCGGCCGATAAACTGATGGGTAAGCAGGCGCATGGCATTGGCATTGCCCTCAAAATGAAGAAAGTCTTCCCAACGGCCACCAGCGGAACGAATTTCATCTTCCAGATAACTGCCGTTCCCTTCCAGGAAGTAAGCGGAAATAGCTCTCTCTCCGGAATGTCCGAATGGCGGGTTGCCCATGTCGTGAGCCAGGCAGGCTGCGGAAACAATGGAACCTATTTCCGGAAAGTTAATACTTCCGTCGGGATATTTTTGCATCAATCCCTTTGCTACATTATTACCTAACGAACGACCTACACAGGATACTTCCAGGCTATGTGTCAGACGATTGTGGACAAAGATACTGCCCGGCAAAGGAAATACCTGCGTCTTGTTCTGTAATCTGCGGAAGGGGGAGGAGAAGATCAAACGGTCATAATCCCGCTGGAAGTCCGTACGTTCATGTTTACGTTCATGATATTCTTCCATTCCGAAACGTTTACCTGATAATAATTGGGTCCAGTTCATATTGCTATATTAATAATGTAATAATTACAAAGGTAGGGATTTTGGAAGACAATAGGAATATGAAGGTTTCAAATAAATATTTTATTACGGAGTTCTACCAGAACTCTGTCTATTTGCTACAAACAAATGTTAATGCTGATGCAAGTGTGCTGGGAAACGCGACATTATTGTGTTAATATAAACAAAAATAATAATCTTTATTCAAACAATTATTGCTTATTTCGGTTATAATTTAATAGATTTACAACCGGATAAACGCAATGCTATATAAGTTCTGGTAGGACTTAGTTCTTGTTTTGGCTGTATGTATGTAAATGTTAAACCTGTTATTTAACTTTAGGATAAAGTGTTATGGAAATTTTCATTATTAATTCACCTAAACAATCTGACTTTATGAGGAAGAGCTTTGTTATGTTGGTACTATTCTGCATTGGGATATGTACAAATGTGCTGTGGGCACAAGGAAAAGTAAGCGGTGTTGTGATGGACAAAGAACTGAATGAGCCTCTTGCTGGCGTAAATGTTCTACAAAAGGGTACGACTATTGGAACCGTAACTGATTTCGATGGAAAGTATTCTCTGGAAGTTGGTGAAAATGCAATTCTGGTATTTTCTTATTTGAGTATGAAAACAGTGGAAGAACCGGTTAACGGACGTTCTGTTGTTAATGTTTCTATGGTTTCCGATTCTGAACAATTGGGCGAAGTTGTTGTAACTGCCATGGGTATCAAACGCGAATCGAAAACGTTGTCATATGCAGCCCAGACTGTTGGCGGCAAAGACTTGAATGAAATTAAAAACGTAAACATGATCAACTCTTTACAGGGTAAGAGTGCCGGTTTGCAGATCACTCCGAACTCTACCGGTGCGGGTGGTGCTTCCAAGATCCTGTTTCGTGGTAACAAATCTATTAATGGTAGCAACCAACCGTTGATTGTGGTAGACGGGGTACCTTTGATGATGAATGTGTCTGATTCACAGGTAAACAGTAATTATGGTGGAGGTCGTGATGGTGGTGATGCCATGTCTACGATCAATCCGGACGATATTGCTCAGATAACTTTATTGAAAGGTGCTTCTGCGGCGGCTTTGTATGGTGCTGTGGCTGCCAACGGTGCAATTATGATTACTACTAAATCGGCATCGTCGGGTAAAGTGTCGATCGATGTATCGAGCAATACAACAGTGGAAACAGTTGCTTCGTTGCCTAAGTTCCAGAATTCTTACGGAATGAGCAATGAGGGTACATTCAGTTGGGGGGACAAATTGTCGACTACTGCTCCAAATTATGCGAAAGATTTCTATCAGACTGGTTTCACTACCAACAATTCAATTGCTTTGAGTGGTGGTAATGAACACATCTCTTCTTATTTTTCTTATGCGAATGTAGCTTCTCACGGTGTAACACCGAAAAATACCTATATGAGTCATAACCTGTTGGCTAAAGTCGGTTTCCACCTATGGAAGAAAGTTCATATTGATGTAAGTGCCCGCTATAATAATCAGGATATTGAAAACCAGGCAGCAGCCGGTTTTCTGGGTAATCCGGTTACCGGTGCTTATTTGTTCCCGAGAGGAGAAGACTGGGATCATTACAAAAATAATTACGAGGTGTATAAACCTTCTTTGAACGCAAATGTCCAGAACTGGACGAATGTTGCCCAGGAACAATTCTCCAACCCTTACTGGATGGTGAACCGTCAGAAACCGACTTCAAACCGTAACCGTTATGAATTCGGAGGTAGTGTTAAATATGATATTATGGAAGGTCTTTCCGTTACCGGCCGTTTGCGTTACGAACGTGGTGATGAGAAATGGATATATAATGAATATGCTTCCAGTACAGGCGGACGTAACCAGATGGGTACCATGAAGGATTCCCGTATTTTCAGTGAACAGATGTATGGGGATATTCTGGCAAGCTATAATAAAAGTTGGGAAGATACTTATACCTTATCAGTAACGGCTGGTAGCAGTTTTACGAAAACAACTGGTTCCAGTGTTGATTTGATCGGTTGGGGTGACTCCAAGTTCTCGGTTGTAGATGGCAAACCGACCGGTAGTGCTTATTATCCGAATATCTTCTCTCCGGCTAACTATTACCGGATGACTACGACTGAATCATTGAAAGAAAAACGTTTGAATTCTGTATTCGCGACTGCTCAGTTCGGTTATAAGGAAGGTTTGTTCCTGGATGTAACTGCTCGTAATGACTGGTCTTCTGCTTTGGCATATACGGATGGTGTTTCTTTCTTCTATCCGTCAGTAGGTGCCAGTGCTTTACTGGATAAGTTTATTGACTTTGGCAAGAATGTTAATATGTTTAAGTTGCGTGCTTCTTACTCAATGGTTGGTAATGACGTTCCTATTTTTATGACGAATCTGCGTTATGAGTTGGGTGACCAGGGAGCTTTGACGCCTCCCGAAAATGCACCGTTCAAAACATTGAAACCTGAAAAGACAAATTCTCTGGAAGTTGGTTTTGACGGAACATTTTTTCAGAATCGCCTGGATGTGAATCTTACATATTATAAGACAAATACAAAGAACCAGTTCTTCTCAATCTCAGCTCCGTGGGAAACAGGTCTGAGAAACCGTTATGTAAATGCCGGTAATGTGCAGAACCAGGGTTTTGAAATTGGCTTGGGTTGGCATAATCAGTTTACCGATCATTTTAGCTGGAGTACAAACTTCAACTTTGCTTATAACGAGAATGAGATTAAGGAATTAGTAGATGAACTACCTGACGGTTTGACTCTGGCTGATTATGGCGGAGCAAAAGTGATCCTGAAGGAAGGCGGCCATTATGGTGACTTGTATGTTCGTCAGATCAAGAGAGATGACAACGGTAAACCTGTTGTTTCTGAAAACGGTGCTCCCCAGTTGGGTGGTGACGGTATTCAGGATCTGAAATATGTCGGTGATATGAATGCTAAAGTAAATATGGGTTGGACCAATACATTCCACTATAAAGATTTCACTTTGTCATTCCTGATCGATGCAAAGGTGGGTGGTAAAGTAATGTCAATGACTGAAGCTACGTTGGATGGTTGGGGTGTTTCCGAACGCTCTGGTGCTGCCCGCGATAATGGTAGTGTTGTGTTTGAAGGAGTAACTTTTGATCCTCAGAAATTCTATTCCGTAGTAGGTGCAACAAACTTCAATTCGCAGTATGCTAATGAGTTGTATGTTTACGATGCAACGAATGTCCGTTTGCGTGAGTTGTCTTTCGGATATACGTTCCGTAACCTTTTCGGTATCGGAAAGAATCTGAATGCGTCTTTGATTGCCCGTAACCTGTTCTTCTTCTACAAAGATGCTCCGATGGATCCGGATGTATCTGCCGGTACCGGAAACGGTTGGCAAGGGGTTGATATGTTTGCGTTGCCTTCTTCCCGTAGTGTTGGTCTTAATCTGAAATTAAACTTCTAATCTTGATTATCTATGAAATTAAATATATTATTCAAATATGCAGCCGCTTTGGGCCTGACTATTGCCTGCGGCACGATGATTGTCGGTTGTACTGATAATTTTGAGGAACTGAATACCAATAAATATGAAGTCGATCCGGATAACATGCCGTTTGAGGCTCAGTTCATAGAACCGATTACTTATGTATATGCTCCGCAGCAAAATATGTTCCAGTTTTGGACAAACCTGAGTGTTGATCTGTTTGGCGGTTATTTCATGACCCCTCACAACTTTGGAGGTAACGGGAATGCCGATTATAAATTGAACCGCGGTTTCTGTGGCGGTATGTATGAGAATTTTTATCTGCATATCTTCAATAATACCCGCCGTCTGATCAATGCCTGTGATGAAAAGGGTATCAAAGATTATGCTGCCGTTATGCGTGTTGTCCAGGTTTACGGTATGCTGATGACGACAGATGCCTACGGACCTATTGCCTATCAGTCTGTATTGGATGGCAATGATGTGGCTTTTGCTTATGATACACAGGAAAGTGTTTATAATAGTATGTTCACTTTGCTGGATGAAGCAATAGAAGGTTTCAAAAATGGAACTTCAGCCGCAGCAGACATGCAACAGTTTGATTATTGGTGCAAAGGTGACCGCTCTTTATGGATAAAGGTTGCTAACCAGTTCAAACTGCGTATTGCGATGCGTATTGTAAAAGCGAATCCGACGTTGGCAAAACAGAAAGCGGAAGAAGCGTATCAGGGTGGCGTTCTGACCTCTGCCGATAAAGATATTCTGATTGATCAGGGTTTAAGTAATGAATTGACCCGTATGTTCGAATGGGGAGATTGTGGTGTCAATGCATCTTTGGTAACTATTATGGAAGGTTATAAGGACCCTCGTACACCGTTGTATATAACGAAGAATACTCAGGAAATTGCTGCCGAAGACGGATCTAAAATAGCTGTAGATACTAAGTATCTGGGCATACGTGCGGGTTGTGAATTACCTTCGAAGCCGAATAAATGGGGTGGTTTCTCAAGTGTCGTTTGTTCTTATGCTACTCCGTTCCCGGTAATGAAGGTGGCAGAAGCTTATTTCCTGCGTGCAGAAGGAGCTTTGCGTGGTTGGAGTATGGGTGGTAATGCCAAGGATCTGTATGAAGAAGGTATCCGTATCTCTATTAATAATGAGTTGAAATACAAAAAGGCTTATGTGAATGGAACGGTTGATATATCTGAACAAGATATCGAGAATTACATCAATGGTACTACAACGCAGATTGACTTCGTAGATCCGATTGACTCTAAAAATAGTTATAAAGCAATGAATACAGTGCCGGTTAAATGGAATGATGGTGCAAGCAATGAAGAAAAGCTGCAGCGTATCATTACGCAAAAATGGCTGGCAAACTTCCCGTTGTCTACAGAAGCCTGGGCTGAATATCGCCGTACAGGTTATCCTAAACTATTCCCGGTTCGTGTTAACAGCAGTAACGGAACAATTGATACGGATGAACAAATTCGTCGTCTGATTTATTCTGAAATTGAAATCAATACAAATAATGCAGAATTACAGAAAGGTATTGATCTGTTGAATCAGGAAAATTCAAGTGGAAAATTTACCGGCGATATTGGCGGAACTCGTGTCTGGTGGGATAAAGCAAATGTGGGGAACTTCTAAATTGCAGATTCTGTTAGATAGTTAAAATAGAAAAAGGCTTCCTGTTTCAATGCAGGAAGCCTTTTTGCTTTATTCTAATATACCTTTCCCTTGGCGTACAATCTCAAACTCATCTGTGGTACAATCTACAACCGTTGAGGCTTCGAAACCACCGTAGCCACCGTCGATAACGATGTCCACCGTATTTTCATACTTTTCATGAATCAGCTCCGGATCAGTCGAATATTCGATCACGTCATCGTCATCATGAACAGACATGGTCAGAATAGGGTTTCCCAGCTCCTTTACCAGGGTCCGGATAATATTGTTGTCCGGCACACGGATACCGACTTCTTTCCTGTTTTTGTATATTTTCGGCAATTCGCTGCTTGTCGGCAGGATGAAGGTGAAAGGACCGGGCAGGTTCTTCTTCATCAGCTTAAATGCCGTGTTGCTTACTTTGGCATATTCGCTCAAATTGGAAAGATCGTAACAGATGATGGAAAGGTTGCTCTTTTGAGGATTGATACCTTTCATCTGGCAGATCTTTTCAACTGCGCGGACATTCAATGCATCACAGCCGATCGCATATACTGTGTCGGTCGGGTAAATGACCAGGCCTCCGTCGCGAAGGACGTCGATAACCTTGTCTATTTCCCTCGGATTGGGATTTTCGGGGTATATTTTTATTAGCATAACTGTCAGCTATTTACGGCTGGTTAGCCGTAAATAATATTTCCGTTCTCGTCGGTAAACTCTTCTAATCCTTTGCTGTACTGGTTCATGGCGCGAAGGCTCATGCCCATGCTTGAGAAGCCACCATCGTGGAAAAGGTTCTGCATAGTAACCTTGCGGGTCAGGTCGGAGAACATTACGATGCAATAGTTTGCACATTCTTCGGCCGATGCATTACCCAGCGGACTCATCTTATTGGAGAAATCCATCAGATGATCCATACCTTTCACTCCGCTACCGGCTGTTGTCAGGGTCGGCGACTGAGAGATCGTATTGATACGTACTCCCTTTTCGCGTCCGTAAATATAACCGAAGCTGCGTGCAATCGATTCCAGCAGGCTCTTGGCATCCGCCATGTCGTTGTAACCGAAGAAAGTACGCTGTGCTGCCACATACGATAAAGCAAGTACCGAACCGCAATCGGCGATAGCATCCTGCTTTTTGGCTACCTGGAGCATCTTGTGGAAAGAGACGGCGGATATATCCAATGTCTTTCCCAGCATATCGTAATCCAGGTCATCGTATGTACGTTTTTTGCGCACATTCGGACTCATACCGATAGAGTGCAATACGAAATCTATTTTTCCTCCCAGTATTTCTACTGATTTTGAGAATACCATTTCCAGATCTTCCACGCTAGTGGCATCTGCCGGCAGCACTTCAGCGTTCAGCTTTTTAGCCAGGGCATCGACTTCACCCATACGTACGGCAACCGGCGTATTACTTAATGTAATAGTTGCCCCTTCTTCCACAGCCTTTTCTGCCACTTTCCAGGCAATCGACATCTCGTTCAGCGCACCGAAGATAATGCCTCTTTTACCTTTCAATAAATTATGACTCATACCTTTATTTAATTTATTTACGGCACAAAAGTACATAAAATGTGCAAGATAAACAATTTATGTCCGGCTTTGCTGCATAACTTATGGAGAACTACCCTTAAAAGAAAAAGCCCGGACGCATATTTCTGCATCCGGGCCTCCTGTTATTTGTCGGAAAATTATTCCCTGTAATAAACTCTTTTTACCCGTGGAGAAACTGAGGTCAGTATTTCGTAAGGTATAGTTTTCAGCTTGTCGGACAGTTCGCTTACCGGAAGTTCTTCGCCGAAGACGATGACCGGGTCGCCTTCCTGGGCGTCTGTGTCGGTCACGTCGATCATGCAGGCATCCATACAGATATTTCCGACGATCGGACAGCGTTTTCCACTGATGGAGACTTCGCCTCCCCGGTTACTGAAATGACGGTCCAGGCCGTCGGCATAACCGATCGGGATAATGGCGATGCGCGAATCACGGTCCACATAAGTACGGCGGCTGTAACCGATGGAGTCGCCAGCCGGGACATGTTGTATCTGAAGGATGGTGGTACGCAGGGTACTGACATTGCGCAGGCCTTTTATGCCGGAAGCACTTACACCGTATAGTCCGATTCCCAGGCGGACCATATCCATCTGATAGTCCGTGAAACGTTCGATTCCGGCAGAGTTCAGGATATGTTTGATGACTTTATATTCCAGGCCGTTTTCCAGTTCGGCAGCCGCCTGGGTAAATGTATTCAGTTGTTTCTTTGTGAAATCATCGAAGATGGATGAGTCGCTTCCCACCAGATGGGAGAATACAGAACGTGCCGTTACGCCACTTTGTTCTTTCAACCGTTCACAGATGGCCGGGACGTCATCCGGTTGGAATCCCAGACGGTGCATTCCCGTGTCTATCTTGATATGGATCGGGTAGGAGGTGATCCCCCGTCGTTCCGTTTCCTTAATCATGGCATCCAGCAGGCGGAAGCTATATATCTCCGGCTCCAGATTGTTTTCAAACAAGACATTGAAACTGCTGAATTCCGGATTCATTACGATAATAGGGATTGAGATGCCCTCTTTACGGAGTTCCGCCCCTTCATCGGCAACGGCAACGGCCAGGTAATCGCAACGATGTTCCTGTAATGTTTTAGCCAGTTCGTATGAACCGGCCCCGTATCCGAACGCTTTTACCATACAAACCATCTTGGTTTCCGGTTTCAGTTTCGAACGGTAATAGTTGAAGTTATGCACAACCGCGTCCAGGTTTACTTCGAGGATCGTTTCATGCACTTTCTTTTCCAGTAACTCGGAGATACGTTCGAAGTGGAAGTGGCGTGAGCCTTTTATCAGGATCAGTTCGTCTTTGAACTTCTTGAATGTCGGTGATTTGAGAAATTCATCCGTGCTGAGGTAAAATTCCTTTTCGATATCGAATGCACTGCCATATTCTTTCAGATCCCGTCCGATACCGATAATCCGGTCGATGTTTTTACGGCGAACCAGGTCGGCAACCTTTTTGTAAAGCGACTTGGGCAAGGTGCCTGATTGCAGGATATCAGAGAGGATCAACGTACATTTCAGGTTCTTGTCCACATGGCGGCTCTGCTGGAAGTCGAGGGCGATATCCAGCGAGTTGATATCCGAGTTGTATGTGTCGTTGATCAGCATGCAATTGTTGATGCCTTGTTTCACGTCCAGACGCATAGCGACAGGCTCCAACCGGGCAAATTTATTGGCATCATTTACGCTGGTCGGCTTCAGATAAAGCATTACTGCCAGGCAATGGATCACATTTTCGATGGAAGCATCGTCGGTGAAAGGAATGACGTATTTCTGAGTCAGCCCGAGCAGTGTGCAAAGGATGACTGTTTCCTTCTCTTTCTTTTCGATCTTTTCGATATAAAGCGGTGCATCCGAGTCTGTCCGGCTCCAGGCAATCGCCTTATGTGAAAGGCAGGCCGATTCGATACAGTTGGATATAAACGCATCATCCCCGTCATATATAATGGCTTCGCATTCATTGAACAACGTCAGTTTCTCCAGGCATTTCTGCGTGGTGGAAATGAAATTTTCCTGATGTGCTTCTCCGATATTGGTAATAACACCGATAGTCGGTGAAATGATCGGGCGCAGGTTTTCCATCTCATCCGGTTGGGAAATGCCGGCTTCAAAGATTCCCAGCGTATTCTTGTCGCTTATTTGCCAGACGGACAGCGGCACGCCCAACTGTGAATTGTAACTGCGCGGCGAGCGGACAATGTTGAATTCCTTGTGCAATAGTTGATAAAGGAACTCCTTTACAATCGTTTTCCCGTTACTGCCTGTAATGCCGATCACCGGGATATTGAACTGTTTCCGGTGATGGGTAGCCAGTTTCTGAAGAGCTTTCAACGTATCTTTTACCACCAGGAAATTTGCTTCTCCGAGCGATTCGAACTCCGGAAGCATTTCGCTCACTACAAAATTGCGGACGCGCAGTTTGTAGAGTTCCTTTATATATCTGTGTCCGTCGTTGGTCTTTGTCTTAAGGGCAAAGAAGAGACTTTGTTCCGGAAAAGAAAGCCGGCGACTGTCAGTCAGCAAAATGCTGATGGTGCTATCCTGCAAGTTGTTTGCCTGCGCACCGATAATTCTGACGATTTCTTTTATTGAGTATTCCATTCTTTACATTAGTTTAGACTTTATTATTTCCATCTCTTTTGTACTATCAAAGGAAGGAAATTTCTCGTTAATTCGTTCCATCTTTAACAAAGTTTGCGAGATGAAGCGTTTATAGGCTTCACTTTCGGGTTGAAACGGGCGATGATTAATAGCCTTTTGGATCTCTGCCCATTCTTTAAGGAAGCCTTTCGTTTCATCGGATAAGAAATTTTCTGTAAAACGTTGCCAAATATAATCAACAGCGAGCTCCGAAGGGTGTAGCATGTCGGTTGCATAGAAGCGGTAATCGCGCAGCTCATCCATCATGATTTCGTAGGCGGGGAAGTAAGCGATCCGTTCCGGATAGGCCATCTGGAGCGTATCGGCTGCCAGTAGCAAAGTGGCCTTACTGAGTTGATTGCCATGTGCCCCGTCCTTCCAGTGGCGTATCGGACTGACGGTGAAAAGTATCTTCAGGTCCGGGCATTGCTCCCATAAGGAGAGCAACAACTCCTTCCATTCCGACACAATCTCCGCCACGGATAGCATCGAGCGGTCAAACATTTTCTCCGGTAGCTTATGGCAGTTTGCTACCACCTGGCCGGAACTTTTCAGCCGGTAGACATAGGCAGCCCCCAGTGTGATCACCATATATCCGGTTTTCCTGATTTCTTGTGCCGAGGCAAACAATCTGTCGTTAATCTTTTCCAGGCACTCTGTTTCCGAGGTGGAAGAGAAACGGCTGTGGTGCGTAAAACTATGATATACGCCTTCGTGCCGGAATAAATCATTTGCTGTAAACCGCTCCGGATGCAGCAGCATTCGCAATGCGGCAGCGATGGATGCCGGATTATACAGTGTTCCGAACGGATTAATATCGACATTGAACTTGTTCTCAGCCAGCTTCGCCCCGATATTTTCCGCAAAACAGGAACCGAGCAGTAAGATGCGTTCCTGCCAGGAAAACCGGAAAGGAGGCTTGGGTATTTTGATAGCGGTGTATAGTTCCATATTATTCCGTTGGGTCGTTAGGTAACGGGCCGGCTGTTGGTTGCTGGGGCGAACGCCTGGTGTAGAAAGCCCGTTTTCCGCACCAGCTCTTTTGTATCTGATTGTCTTCAAGCAGCTGTTCCAGATCTTTTTTAGTCTTTTGCCGCGTGCATTGGTTCAGGCTGGCAGCAACCGTCAGGTTGATTGTCCCATAGTTTTTTATATACCACAGGATACGTTTCTGCCGGATATCGGCATTGTAGTTTTTTTTCTCGCTGGTCCCTTCCCGCCGTTCGATACGAACGCCCCGGAAACGTTTCTTCAACTCCGGATCAGCACGAAACTCCACGTTCTTAAACTCAATGGATGCCGAGCGTATATCTTTTTTGTTTTCCACCTGCTGCTTGCATCTCAGCGTCACCGAAAACGTGCCGATCCCTTCCAGATGTACGCTCTGGCTATTACTGAGACAGAAGTACAACCGATCGCTGATTGCCTTGATTGCCCCTTTGATATCGGCCGTCGTGAAAGTGCTCATGCTCTCGATCATCCGCGCCAGTTCGTTGGTATTGACGGTCTGGATATTGATAGCTCTGGCATGTAACGTCGGCTTCTCTTCCCCATTTCTGGGGGGATTGGCAAATAAGTCGTATTCAATACTCATATTCCTCCTGATATTTAAGGTTTAACGTCATGACTATTAAGGATTTTTCTCCCTAATCTTATTTATGAAACAATTTCTTTTCATAAATGTAAGGTTAGGAATACAAATATGTAAGGAATGCTTTACTTTTCTGTAATGTGTTCCTTCCGTATTTAAAAGTCCGTACCAAAGGTAATAAATCTCCTGATATAAAGAATTAATTATTCGGTACTTTTTCTTAGTTCTAGTAGGATTATTGGGTATGTGTTGTAAAGTGCTGAAAGAAAAGCTATATAGCTATATATTAATGTACGCCCGTACATTAATATTATTGAGTAAAAAATGTGTGAAAAAATAGAGTGTAATTGGTTGATTAATAAAGTGGCGATTGAGAAAAAGCCGTGGCGAAATAAAACGTTCCTTTTTTCTCGTCAACAAAAGTAAGAATTAGTTTCATACCAACCATTCTTTTTAAGATATTTTTTATCTGTCTATATGCTTTCTTATCAATCGAATAGCAAACAATGTACAAAACAGGGCCTTTCACAAACGAAAGGAAAGCCCCCCAAAAAAAATGGCGAGATTAAAGGAACGTTTAAACTCGCCAAATCGGTAATCGATGAGTAAAAAAGATGCCTATATACAGGCATTTAACAGTTCCCCTGAAATGCTTTTTCTTGTGTCCTACGGGTTTAGGCGGTTGAAATGAGCTAAATGGACGAAAAATAGTCAATTTGAGTATAGATCATAATTTTATTAATTAAATGTTTTACGTATGAGAAAAAGTACTTTGGTAAAAGGCGGGTCGGCCGCTCTTTTATGTGCTATGGCTTTTTATGGCTTGTCTCCGATGCTGAATGCAGCAGATGCGGACTATGCTAATATTAAGGCGCCGTGGTATAAGAACGTGAACAATGTTGCCCAGTGGGAAGACGAAGGTGGACTTGTTACAGAGGGCATGATGAAGCTTACTGAACGGGTAAATGTTCATGATCATTGGGCTGCAAATTCAACTTCTTATGGAAACTATGAGTCGTTGATCGATTTCACTAAAATGGGAGCTGGTGTAATGAATGGCGTTTTTACTACATTCTTCAACCTGGATCCTACAAGCAGTAATTACCAGAAGCCGTTTACCGGCAAATATCTGGAAATGGATTATTCGCAGATTCAGAATCATGAGATTATGAATACAGCCGAATATATGAAGTTTACGGATGCTGCCAACAATACAGGCTTAGGTATTTATCAGAATCAGAACGCCAGTGCACGTGTAGACTTTGTGTATAGCACAAAAGGGCTGACTGGTGTTGAAAGCGTTGAACTGGATGTTCGTGCTTTTGGTAACACGGAACTGGTTAACCGTAAGATCGACTGGACTTATGATGTCTATGTTTATAACCTGGATGGCTCATATGTAGGGCAGATGGTTAGCGATCGCGCTATCTTTACTGCAAAGAACCACACGATCGGTGAAAGACATACTACACATGTGAAAGCCAGTGTATCGGATGCTGACAATCAGAATCCGAATTCATGGCAGCAGGGATCTCTTGACAACAAGGTTATTATCGTGATGTTGAGAGGTGCTAAATCTGTTGAAGATCCTGAAGTGGATATCACTGGTTCTTCAGACACTGAACCGTTAACTGTATTTACGAATGCAAGATTGGCGTTTACTCGCCCGGATGTTGCTTTCGGTGCAGCTAATACAAAAGTATTTGAAGCAGGTGCCGGACGTAATACTTCTTGCGCTCCTGATACATTGGTAACAAACGTTGAGTTCTGGAATACGTTATATAAGAATAACTATAGCAAAACTAACAACGTATATACCGATAAATTCAGTGCTGCATTCCGTGACGGTCTTTACGAAGCAGATCAGGATGCTGCTCCGCAGGAAGAACTGGCATATTACGAACTGAACGTTGAATATCCGTTTATCGCAGATAAGATGGAAGTTTCTAAAGAAAGCAATTTGGCGGAAGTCGACGGTTGGGTTTCTTTGGATGCTATGTTTGAAGCTGATAAGATCGGTAGAAAAGGTACACCGGGTGTAGATAAAAAAGTAACTTATCTGATCCCTCGTGAATATTTCGTTCAGACAGATGCAACAGACGATCGCGATTGCAAATCAAGCGCTCGTTTCACTTACTACTTTGCTCCGCAAGAAGTAAAAGCATTTGACAAAGATGATTATATCTGGTCTACAATCACAGCAGAAGCTTCAGATACAGCTCGTTATGCACTTCAGGGTACTTCTATTCCTGAGTATAACGAATTGAACGATCTGTTCTTCGACGAATATCTGGATTATAAGACTGCAAAAGTTAGCTTCAAGAACTTGCCTTATTTCAACTCGTTCAACAACGGACGCGATATGGATGAAATGCATTATGGTGAATTGCTGCTGGTTAACCAGACAAAAGCTCCGAAGCATTCAACTGGCCGTTACGATGACGATGTAAATATTAAGGGTTGGAAGATCGTCTTCACAAAAGAAGGTAAGAAAGATTCAACTTATGTACCGGGTCGTTATCTGCCGATGTCTGTTTACGGACATAGCTATACAGATTATGCTGCATGGTTGGAAGAACATGGATGTCCGGATTGTTGTATAGAAGATTATCCTGAAGAAATCGGTACGCATGTAGAAAATCTGCCGGTTATCGACTGTTCAGGTAATATCTATCCGAATATCGTTAGCGTTAACGCTATCTTCAAATATCACCGTGGTGATGTGAACATCGGCGACGATGAATCTAAATATGTAAATGAAACATATACTATCAACCCGGCTCTGACTTACGATGCTTCTATCGCAAGATATTTTGAAAATGGAAATACATTGGATGGTACGACTTATACTTATAGCGGTCAGGATTTGATGGATGGAAAATCAGATGCTGTTTACTCAGGCCCGATCAAGATCTTCGGTAACAATACATTCGTATGGTTCCAGGATACCGACCAGTCTCTGTTAAGCCACGCTATGGGCGTAATGAGCTCTGAATTATTGAAATATTTTGAAAAGATCGACCGTAAGGACTTCTTCTTCGCTCCGTACGATGAGTGGGATGGTTACAAATATGAGTCAAGACCTCACACAGTGAAGGTATTTGCTACAGGTTTGAAACCTGACGTAGAAGGCGGTACAGTTGCTTCTATCAAGATCTTCAAAGAACAGTTCTCTAAGACTGAAGGCATTGACGATGCAGTTTATCATACAAATGCATTCATGTTCTCTGCAGAAAGCCTTGATTTTGCAAAAGTATATGTGAAGAAAGGTTCTCAGGAAAAACCGATCGAAGAATATAACGGTGCAGTATTCGGTAAGTTTATCGGTATGAGCGTTGGTGATACTTTGGTTTACAAAGTTGACCTGGATGACGACTATGCAGTACAGTATGTAGAAGAAACAGGTCTTGACATGACTGTTAAGTATGTTCCTTACAATGACGTGAACCTGGTTCCGATCGTTGCTGAAAGCTGGAACGAATGTTTCGAAGGTACTCCTAATATCTTCCACCATGTAGCTCAGTTCGGTGCAACTACAGCTAACAATAAGGGATGGAACGAATTCTATACATTCGGTACTACCGACAGAGGTTTGGTAACTACAATGAATGCAGATAAAGTGATCGGTTCTTATACCAGCTTCTATTCATTCCTGACTCAACAGTTCGGCTCTTGCAACACTTGCGGTGGCGGTGGTGCTAATACTTTTGTTAGCGGCAGCTCAAGCGAAAACTGGGTTCCTGCTCCTAACTTCATCTATAACGAAATGTTCCGTAAGGATTACAAGACTCGTTATGTAAATACTTGCTATCCGGTACGCGACGGTCAGTTCATCATCGCAGGTTTGAACATCGTTGACCCGGTTGACATGGAAGTATTCTCTAACAAGAAAGGTGCATTCGAATATGAAGTAACAGTTCTGGGCGACCTGAATGGTGAAGCTTATGGTAGAGTAGATACAGTAGGTACTATGGTTCAGATTTCTCCGAACAAATACGGTGAAGTATTGGCTCTCGTTTCTGCTAAGTTCGATCCGAAAGATCGCAATGGCCTCGAAATGACTATCGATACAATCACAAGTGGTTCTGAAAAGGGTATGTGGGCTCGCTACTATGCGAAAGACTCTATCCGTCTGGCTCCGCAGCAGCATGGTGCCGACGTAGAAAAGTATAACCGCGTATACTTCTTCGACCTGGATGATTACAAACATAATCTGACAGTTAATGACGAAAGATGGGCACATCTGGGTGTTTGGGCTCCTTACGGTATCAATGTAAACGATACGCTGACAGCCGGTATCAAGGGTGACGTGAAAGTTCCTGAAGTATGGTTCAGTTCTGACGCTGCCGGTAAGAATAAGATCGACGCATTCCAGTTCGGTGTTGTAAATGGTGGTGCTTCTAAAGATTCTGTATTCTATATCCAGGGTCGTGACCTGCCTCATTACGGTACTACTGTAAGTGGTGAAGAATCTAAGATAGAACAGGAAATCAACTTGTTGAGTGCTTCTGACTTGTTCACATTCGGAACAAACAAAGCAAAAGAAGTGAAACTGTTCATCCGTGAGAAATCTATGGAACTGGCTGCAACAGCAGAAGAAAATCCTTATACATTCAAGGGTGGTGAAAACGACCTGGTGAACAATGTTCTTCGTGGTGACGTAGCTGCTAAGATCGATGTTCGTGCAACTCCGAACGTAGAAGACCTTTGCGACGTAGAAAACGCATTGTCTCTGTCGGCTGTATGTGATGTACAGAAGGATCTGCCGCTGGCATTCACTGCCGGTCTTGAAATGCCGTATATTAAAGATATGGAACCAGGTGACGTAGGTGGTAGCGATGCTCGTATCAAGTGGACAGCCACTCCGGGTGCTCAGTACTATCAGGTTGCTGTAGGTCGCTTCACTCCGAAGTACACTTCTGAAGATGTATTTATGTCTGAAGTACGTGCTGACGATGCAAGCAAGACTATCTGGGTTGAATTGTTCAACGCAACAGGTGATGTTATCCACCGTGATAACAAAGTAAACTATTGGTTGGAAGTAACTAAAGAATATACAGATGCAGCAGGTAAACCGCAGAAAGAAGTAACTAAGGTAAGTGTAGACAACTTCGAATTGCAGGGTAATACGCAGCCGATCGACAGAAACTGGGGTTATGCTCCGATTGCCCACCAGATGGACAACATGGAACTGACTACAGACATCACGAAACCGGTTAAATATACGATCCGCCTGATGGAAGGATTCCAGACTGATGCACATCAGATCGATATCTATCTGTTCGATACTCCTGCAACATGGATGGTTAGAAAACCTGTTCCGGGTATGCCTATCAACGGTGGCGAGTTCAATACAGGTGACTGGAGAACAGAAGTAGGTTCATTGCCGACTGCTTATTACGAATGGCAGGATGATATCAACTTCGACGGTGAAGAATCGTTCAAGGTTTCTGCAACATCCACTTCAATAGCTGTTCATAACCTGATCCCGCAAACTGCTTACACGGCACGTGTACGTGCATTCAACGAATGTGTAGGTGGTGAAGAAATGATTCCGTCGGAAGATTATTATGACTTCGCTACATCTAAGACTGCTACCTCTACAGGTGACATCTACTTCGATGAAGCTGACGAACATGATCCGGTATCCAACGAATCAATCAATACAACTGACGTAACAGTTCTGGGTGGCCAGGGTAAGGTAACGATCCTGAATGCTGCTAACAAGAATGTTGTCATCAGCAACGTATTGGGTCAGACAATTGCTAACACGACAATCAATTCCGACAATGTTACATTCAATGCTCCGGCAGGAATCGTAGTTGTTGTAGTTGATGGAACAACAGTGAAGGCTGTCGTTAAGTAAGACAATGAATAACTATTGATATAAAGAAGTTTATAATCAATAATTTAAAATAGATAACCGCGCGGCGGCAGTAGAGGTGTTGCTTGCAATGCCTCTACCTGACACCAACTAATCCGTGAGGACGAAAAAGCGGGTATTAATACTAAAGTAATGAAATATAAATTCTTCCGCCCTAGCTCTGTGAAGAATGAAAGCGGATATAAACCCTGGCGGAGTTTCTTTTGTCAGGGTTTATATTATGTTATATAACTTGATTATAAGCACTTACTATCTATTGATTGAAGTATAAACTAATAAAAATAATAGCGTATGAAAAAAGTATACTTGATCGATGTGAGTAGGCGACTACTTATATTCGTGCTACTATTGGGAGGGTATATTACACAAACGGCTGCAGCAGACATTTATGTCCCCGTAAAAGATGTCCTGTCATATTATGAAGGAACCAGTGACGCTAATGCGGAGCAGTTAAAATCCCATATCCAAAGTTTATTGCAGGGAGTTGTCGATCAGAGTGATCAGGCAGCGATTATATCCGATGTTACTATCAGAGGTAATGGTGGGGATCAGACCGGTGATTTGGTGGCAGGAAGTTATAACTACACTTTTAAAGTGACTTCCACCGGTTCCATTACGTTAAATTTTGAACGGACGATCGGTACAGGGAATATAAACCCTGCTACTCTGTTCGGCGAACTGGATCATGATCAGGTAGTTGTATCAAATGCTATCGAGATCAAAGCCCGCCAGGCAGTCGGTGATTTGAAATTCCCGGCAAACTGGGGTAATTATGTGTATGGAACATCTGTTAGTGATTTGCATTCTAAAATACAGGTGCTCGATATGCCCGGAGTTTCATTTAATGATGCTTCGGTTTTTCTGGTTAAAGACGGTGTTTCCGTTCAATATACCGGAAATAATATGTTGGAAGCCGGAAAGTATGATGTGGTTATTACATTTCCTCCGACAGATCAGTTTGCTTATGAACCCGGTTTGACCAATTGCACCAAGCAGGCGACAGGTTCTTATATTTCAACCAAGCAACTGATTGTAAAGGAAAAGCCGATCGATAATACGGTATTCCCTGTGTTTGCGGAAAAGGTTGGAGGCTTAGGCGAACTGGATCCGGCATCCAATCTTAATTTGAACCGGATAAAGATTCTGATCAGGAATAATATAACTTCATCCGATGATTTTATTTCCGAGATAAAAATATATTCAGGAAATGGTTTCACCAGTGAAATAACTACTGGTCGGTTAGTTCCGGGTAATGTATATAGTTATCGCGTGGTGCTTCTTCCGAATTATGGTGCAGGCAGCAATGTCTCTGCCGGCGTAGGTGGAGCAAGCGTTTCTTTAAATACTACTGAATGGAGCTATGATATTGTAAGCGCGATTGCGATTGGGAAAAACACGTTACAGGTGAAGCTACCCGATTTTGTTTCAAGCCCGATCCGTATTGGCGACTATGCTGATAACACTGCTACGGCTACGATGCTGAAACGTCTGATTCAGGATATAAATCCGGAGATGGTGGACCAAAACCTGGTTCCTCAGGTTGAGGTAACTGGTGGTACGGTATCTTCCGGTATGGCAGATAACACCTATCTGGGTTATAAAGTGACAGTTCAGGGTGATCTGGCTCAGACAAATTTGAATTTTGTAACAAATGGGAATGTCTCATCTGCTAATCTGGTTGTAAATGGAAATGTTTGTACGTTTAGTAACTCTCTGTTATTCGTAACAACATTGCCAACCACCCATTCTTTGATTTATCCGGGTAACTATCAGATCGACTACGAAAAAGATATGCTGCCGAATGCGGTCATCCGCCGTATCAAGAGCGATCTGTTGGTTCGTAATGCCGGCGTTTTAGGAAATGAAACGTTCGTTGTTCGCCTGATCAATAATGACCTGAGCAATAAAAATGCGATAGCGGAAACAGACGATTCGTTCGGTTATAAGATCATCATCACGAAGAGCGCAACCTTGCAGGAAATAGAAATTCCGACTAATCAGCGGATCAATATCGTTGATAAAGGTACGACAATCGAGATCACTTATTCTAAAAGCATTGCTATCGTTCCCCGTCCGGCGATCAATTTTACATTCGGTGAATATACCGTTCAGTATGTGAAGGATATGACCCGGGAACAGGTTGCGGATAAGGTTCGCGAATATATCTATATGGCAAATCCGTACAATATTGAGTACATAGAAAATGTACAGATCACGAACTCCCGTATCAGGGAAAATATGGGTACGGCTACTTACCGGGTAACGTTAAGTGGAGACCTGGATGCCCTGTTCTCTGAAGTAACAGTGAACGGACAGCCGCATAGCCCGACAACGTTTGAAGGTACAGTAAATATCACGCCGCGTCCGATCGCAAAAGTGAAACTTTACAAATATGAGTTCAAGAAAGAAGGCGCTTCCAATGAAATGATCGAAAAAGCGATCATGGCTGACCTGCTTTTGAAGAACCCGGATATGAAGGGGGCTTATATTTCCAGCGTAACATTGGTGCCGGCAATCGGTAGAGATCTTTACTCTTATACGGTAGTATTCAATCTGAATGATAATATTCAGAAGATTGAAGTAACGAATGAAGATGGAGGTCTTATCATCCCGATAGAATTGTTCGGTTATACAACAGCTACTTATCTCCGTTCCGTACGGTTGACCGATAACGGCCAGTCGCTGGCTGAATATCCGCTTCCGATCAATGTGCAACTGCCATTGTGGGAACGTCCGTTCGGACAGACGGCCGATGAGTATGCACTGGCTCTGCTGAGTGACTTCAGACTGACTCCGGGTGCTGACCGTGTAACGGTTCCCGACCTGAATAACTGGGGCGTGAAGACCTATCTGATCAACAACGAAACTTCTACAGGCGATGTTCCGGTGCGTATTGCCGGCGAAAGCTATCCGCAGGTTTCCGACTTGTATGGTTACGAAGTGGTGACAAGTTCAAATACTCAGTTCTCGGAATACTATACATTAAATTATACAGCACCAAGCAGTATCCATCTGACTAAAGACGGTAATGATGTAATTGCGAAACTGGCTCTCCGCATCGTGAAAGCGAAACGTACGCTCACTTTGCCGGAAGTAAATGTGACTTATAGGGATATCAATACAAAAGTCGCTTTACTTGACTCTGTAAAGAAGGCTGTATTGGAAGACCCGGCAAACGAAGAGTTCTTTGAACTGGTAACAAAGACGGGTGTTAAGCCTCTGAAGAGTTTCACCGTTACTATTAATAATATAGAAGAAGGAACAACCGCTGTTAAGACATATACTTATTCGGTTGCATTCGTTCAGAAGGTAACTGATAATATCGAAATAAGAGAAACCGGTGCGAAGACATTGGTCGTAAATGCAGCTCCGGTTGTATTCACTTTTCCGACGGATATCTTTTATCGTTACGGAAAACGCAAGGTTGCTATCGAAGCAGACATCCTCAGTCAGTTCCTGGCTGCCAACGAAGGTTTGTTGAGTAGTTATGCTTGTTTTGAAAATCCGGCCGACCTCTTCAAGGTAATGCTGACAACAGCAGATTGTCAGGCTGAGGCAACGGAAACGATGCCGAAGAACGGTGATTACGGTTACAGGGTGGATGTGCTCGACCCGGCATTGTTGTCAAACTTCCTGCTTGACAATCAATTCGGAAGCAACTTCCATAACGTACAGAATTCTGTGCAGATCGGTCAACGTAAACTGACTATTACTTTGCCTACTTATCTGGCTGCAACAGCTGAAGAAGAAACTGCAGCGAAAGCTGTGTTCACCTTCGGTAAGGCGACAAAAGTCCAGATCGTTCAGCAGATCTATGATGATATCGTGGCTCTGAACGGAAGTAAGATCAAGAGTGACTATACATTGGTTGTCGACCTGGTGACAGCCAAAGCTCAACTGGATAAACAGAATCCGGTAATCGGCGAATATGACTATACGGTAGAACTGACATCTGCCGATTATACCTTCGTTTATGCAATTGAGGGTGCGGAAGTTACAACAGAACCTGATACCGAGGTTATTACTGCCGTTAAGGCTGTGAAAGTCGTAGCTCCGGGTGTTGTGGTGACATTCAACGAAAAAGAGCTTAAGGGTATCTGGACGATTATGAGCGGTGCCCCTGTTTATGATCTGACTAACCTGACGCTGGCGGCTGATGATTATGGTTTTAGCCTGGTTTCCCTGGTGGAAGATCCGGAAACACCGACCGCTGCAATGACGAAAGCCCGTTGGGATAAGCTGTTCAGTACGAATAAACTGCACTGGGCATTGTACCGCAACGATAAACTTCAGTTCCACGGCAATACGTTGAACAGTGTATTGGTTGACTCAATCAAAAATAATGTAACTCAGGGAACATTCAAACTCCGTATCATAGACGCTTCTACTTTGAAGGCTGCTATCGGTAACTTTGAAATCCAGCTGGATACCGATCTGGCTAACCTCAAAGTGACTCCGGCAACCGTAGAAGTGAAAGCTGCAAAGGATACGTATACAAAAGTATATGGTACAGAGGTAACAAAAGACTCCGACCTGAATGCAAAACTTGTATTTGCAACAGAACCGAAGCTGACTGCTGCAAAATTGCTGGCAGACAAGAATGTAATTGACTTGTTCGAAACGCTTCTGCCGAGTGAGGTTAGTGTCTACGCAGCTGATGCTCCGGTAGGAGACTATCAGATCCGTGCAGTCGATGCAATGGTGAAAGAGATGCTTACTCCGGTTATCGGTGTTAAGTTCACCGCCAGCGAAACGCAGGCAAAAGTAACTGTGACTCCGGCTCCGTTGACAGCAGCAGATTTGACTATCACTCTTTCTGTAACCCGTGAATATGGGGAAGATGCAACAGATGCCGACGTTTATGCCGCTGTGACAGGTGAATTATCTGACGCATTCCAGGCAGAGATCAGCAAATTGCTGAATGCAGAAAATGTGAACCGTACAAGTTGGTTGGATTTGTCGGGTGTTAATAAGAAAACAGACGTTGGTACGTATGAATTACGTCTGACTTCTTCGGCTGCCGCACAGATTGCAGCATTGCTTCCGAACTTCGATATTACAGGTGCTACTATTGTTAATGCTGGTCTGACGGTTACGAAGGCTCCGCTGACAGTACGTGCGAAGAGTTATAGCCGTCCGTATGGCGGTGGTAACCCGGATCTTGAAATCGAATATATCGGTTTGAAGAATAATGAATATGAAAATCTGGCAGACGTATTCTCGGTAATGCCGAAGATCGCTACGGATGCTAAATCCGATTCACGTGGTTCTTACGACATCTACTTCACGACAGAAGGTGTTGCACGCAACTATACGGTAACGCACGAAAACGGAACATTGTCTATCGACAAGATCCGCCGTACGATCATCTGGCCGTACGATCAGCGTAATCTGGTAATCCCGGTTGGCGAAACGGTAGAATTGTCTGCTTACCTGAAATCGGAAGCCGACGGCAAGCCGTCTATCAATGATATCCGTTACGAACTGTCGGGCAACGACCGCGAACGTGTTATCCTGTCTGAAGTTGCCAGAGGCAAGTATGCTGTAACAGGTCATGTACGTACGGAAGGCGACGATTATGTAACCATCACGGTATATGCCGACGGTGACGATACATACGAAGATGCAACTCCTGTAACAGGTACGATCAAAGTGATCGCTCCGGAAGGTGACGCAGCTAAAGTAAACGTGATCGTTTCTAACGTAACAAGTATTTATGACGGCAATCCTAGAACTGTCAGCGTGAAGGTGACCGACGTAGAAACAGGTGAAGAAGTGAAAGACTTCAGTATCTATTATGAAGGCGACCAGCTGGGTTCAGTACCGACAACTTATCCGTCATCACAGGATGCTCCGACAGATGCCGGTGTATATACTGTAACGGTGAAGGCTACACTCGGTTCTGTCACTTATGCTTACACCGCTAAGAATAAAATGGTGATTGCTCCGAAAGCCGTGGTGGTAACAGCCCGTAGCTTCGACATCAAGTACGGCAATGAATTGCCTTCTTATGCGAATGCTTACGATTACAATAAGAATGACTTCCTGAATGGCGAAGACTTCAAGGTGGGACAGGCTCCGGTTGTACGTATTGAAGCATACAACGGCAAGGCCGGTTCTTATAAACTGACTCCGTATTCGGCACAGGACTTCGGTCACAATTATGTGGTTACTTATGTTTCCGGATTCCTGAAAGTCAGCAAAGCTGCTTTGACGATCCTGGCAGATAATAAGGAATCGGTTTACGGCAAGGAGCTGGAAGAACTGACTTATACAGCTACAGGTTTCGTGAAAAGTGAGACGTTGAAAGATCTTGGTTTCGCTCCGCGTATCAGCTCGACTGTTACAAGAACATCAGATGCAGGAGTTTATCCGATCACATTCTCTGATAACTATACTTCAGACAACTACGAAGTTTCTTACGTGGACGGCAAATATTCTGTTATCGCCGCTTCGCAGAAGATTACATGGAATCCGGAAAGCGTGATCGACGTAGAAGGTGGTGATGTTATTCTGACCGCTTCTGCTTCAAGTAAACTTCCTGTAACATTCAATTCGTCTAACGATGCAGTAGCCTATGTGAACCAGATTGGAGATGCATGGATTCTGACTCCGGTTACTTCCGGAACCGTAACGGTTACAGCTATGCAGCATGGTAACAAGAACTATAACGCAGCTGAACCTGTAGTGGTAACATTCCTTGTAGACGACGAATATCTGTCTGTCGATAACGAAAAGATCACAGTAACAGACTACATCGAAGTATATCCGAGACTGTTTACCCATTCTGTAACAGTGGCCGCTCCTTCTGAAATCAAGCAAGTTGAATTGCTGTTGATGAACGGTACGTTACAGAAAGTAATTCGCAAACCGGGATCTGTTATTGATCTGTCATCGTTTGGATCAGGTATCTATCTGCTCAATGTAACATTGGAAGACGGAACCTTCAAATCAGTGAAGATCATTAAGAAGTAACCTGTAAAACTAATTTAGTATGAAGAAATATATTAAATCAATATTAACATCGAGGAAGCAGCTTATGCTGCTTCCCCTGATGCTTGTTTCAGGCGGTATCATGCAGGCGCAAACGGCTGTTCCCGATACCATATATGTAAGTTTCAATGCCGCAGATCCGGTAACGATGACGTATGGACAGGACATGAATACGGTTGTTTCCGATGCCGGCTTGACAGGTAGCAGTTTTAGTTATCTGTATGTGAAAGCAGAGGACGGAACGACCAGCGGTTTGAATGGAACCGTATCTTTCAAGGATGGTGCTACCGTAGCCAGTGTATTGAAATTTTCTGCGACGCCGACAGTCGGGGGCGGACAGGCTCTTGGGTTTGTAGCCGATAATCTATCGAATTATTTTAGCTATACGGCAAATGGTGAGAATGTAGTTTTCTTTACCAGTAACCGGAGTGATGCTTCTATAACTCGAACATTGACAGTGAATAAGGCTACATTGAGCATTGCAGCCAAAGACACCAGCCGTTTCTACGGAGACGAAAACCCGGCGACTCCCTGGTCTGCCAAAGACTTTGTGTTCAGCGGGTTCGTAAATGATGAAACGGAGGCTATTTTTACTAATTCACAAGTGAATGTATTGCCGAATGTATCTTTCCCGACTGCAACTAAAACGGCAGCAGCAAATCCCTTGCATGTCATTCAGTTGGAAGGTGGACAAGCTCAGAATTATGAGTTGAATCTACAGATATCTACCGGTGGAGCTTCTCTCGGAGGTGTTCTGACGATAAAACAATCTCCGCTGACACTGGCTGTTCCCGACAGCGCACGTTTGTATGACGATGCGAATGTGAAGAACATCTTCGGAAAAGAACTCCTAATCACAGAAGGTACTTTGAAGAACGACCAGACGCTGGAGGCATTATTCGGTACAACCAAACTGCAGGTAGTTCATACGGCTACTTCGGCTGCATTAGGTCAATCAAAAAGTGATGTTGGAACATATAGTTATGAGTTAAATGCTGCAGCAACAACTACAGTGTCGACTACTCTTTCTAACTACGATATCCAGGCAATCGCTGCAGGAAAGTACGAAGTTAAGCAGGATACCATTACAATCACCGTATTCCCGGCTGATGCTGAAGTTATTATCAATGATAAACCGGTCAAGGTAATGCAAAAGATTTACGGTGAACCTAATCCTGACGGTTATTTCTATCTGGCTAAACGTCTGGAAACTGGTAGTGCTCCTTCTTATGCGTTCTCGAAAACAGCTGAGGCAGTAAATTATATTTCTGCGGCAGCCGAAGGCGACAAAGGCTTCAAAGTCGCTCCGCTTGCCGGATACTTCGATTATGAAGGCAAGAAAGCAACTGAAAAGACTGAAGTAAACCTGAAGCGTGAGAAACCGAATCAGAAAGAAGACAGCCTGTATGCTGCCAAAGTGGATAACATCGACAAAGTATCTTCATTGAACTACGCATTCAAAACCGTTGACGGTTCGTTCCTTATCAACCAGCGTCCGCTGGCTATATGGAAAGTAATTGTTGACCGTGTATATGGTGAAGCCGATAAGGATACGACCTGGACGTTCGAACCGAATGACGCTGACAAAAAGCGTGGCTTAGCTATCTTCGATGCGAAATATCAGACAACAACAACTCCTGACGATATCATCGACTTCATGCCGAAAGTTGTCGTTAAGCCGGTTGCTGCCGATAATACGTTGCATGCAGGTTCTTACAACGACACACTGCATATCAAGGTGGTTACTGAAGATAAGTCCATCCAGCCTCCGTTCCAGGCAAAGGACCGTAACTATAAGTTGATTATGAACACGCTGGTTCCCGGAACAATGACCAACGACAGTGTCCGCCTGGAAGTGATGAAAGCTCCGTTGATCATCCGTCTAGATACAATCAAGAGAGCATACGGTTCAGCCGATCCTGAATTTAATAAGGCGGAAGTTCAGAAAGAGTTTATCTCTTACGAAGGCTTCAAGCTCGACGAATCGGCTAACAGCCTGGATTCGACTGCTACCGTAGCTGTCGGAAACCGTATCAAGAATCTGGTTCTAAATAACCGTCCGGCGGGTATCTTACCGGTAGGCACCTATGAACTGACCGGTATCACCGATATCAACAAGGAAAATCCGAACTACGAAATTACAATTGTAGGAAAGGCGCGCTATCAGGTGTATCCGGATAACAGTTATGTCATGGTTTGGACTCCGATACAGAATGAATTGATCGTGGGTGACCTGGTTCGTCTGAATGCCGTTGTAAAACAAGGATCGACCGTGATTGCCGAAGGTTCACAGATTATTTACGAATCATCCGATCCGGCTCTGATCCAGGTAGAGAAGGTGGAAAGCATCTGGTATCTGCGTGCAAAAGCGCTGACAGAAAACGACGGTGTTACCATTACCGCCCGCTACAATGCTGAATCTGGACAGGAAGAAGCGTTGAAGTCGGAAGTATTTAAAGTAGTACGCCTGAAAAACGAAGCAGATTATAATGTTGTATTGGGTAATATGGTTTTTGATTACGATGGTAAAGGTAAAGCTGCCGATGGTGGAGCTTGGCGACTATGAGACAGCGGTCATCGTACACCGGAAGGAGGATGGTTCTCTGGAATTCTTAGATGGAAAAATTTCCGGAAGTGACATTGTCTTCCAGGCATCGGAGTTTTCTGAGTATGGCATTGCGGGCATGATGGGTGATACGGCAAGCCTGCTGGATGCATCCGGGAAGGAGAGCCGGAAGGTTCCGGTATGGCCGTTTGCAGCGGGCGGCGGTGCGGCTGCCTTCTGCCTGCTCATTCTGGTGCTGGTGCGGCGTGCGGAGAAGAAGCATGAATCGTGATGCATTTGCGGAATATCATCCGCTCATTAATTTTTTGTTTTATATCGGGGCACTCGTCGGAGGGATGTTCTTTCTCCACCCGGCGTTCGTCCTGTGTGCATTATTTTTTGCGGCGCTGCACTACCGGATTGTGAAGGGGCGTGCTGCCTGGCATTTTTTATCCGTGCTGCTTCCGCTTTTTATATTCCTTACGGTAGTGAATCCCGTCTTTAATACGTATGGGGATCGGGTGCTGTTTGTGTGGCACATCGGGTCTCTGATCCCGGAGCGCCCGTATACCACGGAGGCGCTTTTGTACGGCATGGCGCTTGGAGGGATGTTCATCTCGGTGCTGCTCTGGTTTGCATCTTATAATGCGGAGATGACAGAAGATAAATTTTTATATCTGTTCGGACGGTTTTCCCCGTCTGTTTCGCTCGTCCTGACGATGGTGCTGCGGCTCGTGCCAAATTACCAGAAAAAGGCCGGACAGCTTTTTGCTGCGCGCCGGGGTATCGGGAAAGGCACAAAGG
>ERZ857840.1261-NODE-1261-length-29640-cov-9.460706_pt1 | contig 29640 bp, 15 predicted proteins | sample MGYA00519760_ERZ857840 | MGnify/ENA primary metagenome ERZ857840 (study PRJEB31778, sample SAMEA3449371) | human gut metagenome | biome: human gut; feature: human-associated habitat; material: faeces | place: United Kingdom | collected 2010/2012 ... | reverse complement strand
TACTGGCTATGAATACGGCGGGAAGTATAAGACAGACGACAATGTGATTCTGGAGATTGACGCTGATGGGAACCGCCGCGTTCGCTTCCGTCCGACTCCCGCAATCGAGACCCCGGAAGCAATGGAGCAGTTGGAACTCGCTTATCTGGACGCTCGAAGCGACGCAAACATCAACCAGCTTTTGCTGATCCCATGTGTGATTCTGGACTTTCTCTGCATCCATCCGTTCAGAGACGGCAATGGCCGGATGTCCCGTCTGCTCTCACTTCTGCTGCTATATAAGAATGGCTTTGATGCCGGTAAGTATGTGTCCTTTGAGGAACAGATCAACGATTACAAGGCATATTATTATGAGGCGCTGCGGCAGTCATCGGCGGGGTGGGACACGAATGAAAACTCCTATTTCCCGTTCATAGAGAATTTTCTCTCAACTCTGTATATGTGCTATAAGGAGCTGGACAAGCGCTTTGCTGTTGTTCACGGGAAGAAGGTAACAAAGAAAACCCGCATTGAAGCGACTGTTCTGAACAGCCTGACACCGATATCGAAAGCTGAGATATGCAGAATTCTCCCCGATGTCAGCCCGACGACAGTTGAGGCAGTTCTCGGCGAAATGGTTCGTGCGGGTGCCGCAAAGCGGATAGGCACAGGACGAGCGTCACGGTATATTAGAGCATAGGGAGGCCATTCAGTACTGAGGAATAATTTGATTCAAGCAGCAGTGAACTCTATTTGATCCAGAGTTCACTGCTTTTTTATTCACTTACTCTCTCGCAGAATACGAGAAGCCTCTGCCGACCACCGGTGTTAGGCGGATGGCAGGTCAGGAGGGTCACAAGGTCGCGTCCCTCCTGTATCTTTATCGCATCAACATCGTCAGGGGAAATAACCTGTATATCCACCACCTCGTACTTCATCAGCGTCCAGATGTTATCTATGTACACAAGGTCGCCGATTTGAAGCTCGTCAAGGTTCAGAAAATACGGATAGCCGTTCCAGCCGCGATGACCCGCGATCACTGCGTTTGTGTTGACACCGCCGATTGGGACGCTTGTCTGACCAAGCACCGCCGCGCCGTTTGCCATGTTCTCATCGTTCGCGCCGAGATACAGCGGCAGTGTTACTTCGAGCTTCGGGATGTAGATTATACCGAATGTCTCATCCTGCAAGCCGTACTGCGTAAGGATGAATGCAGGCTGCTCATAAGCTGCCGCATTTGTGAGAGCTATCTGCTTGCCATCGTACAGCCAAGTGTTGTACTGCTCTATCTGCTCACGGAGCTGCGCATACGGAATTGCCTCCGGTTCTGCATCCTTTACAGATTGTATCTGCTCCAACTGCTGAATAAAGCTGTTGTTGGCTTCGTCCACCTGCTTCTGTCGGGAAGCACGCTCCATGAGAGGTTTGAAGGTAACAACGAGCCCGGCAATTGCGAGGAGCGCCATAAGAATAAGAAGGATTATTTTAGCCCTTTTCATGCAGACCTCGCTTTCTCCGTCTCGGACGTATGCGGTTTATCTCAAAGACTATCCCGATGGCGGCTATACAGATAGCACCGAGCCCTATGCCTTTGAAATACTCCTGCTGCCATGTGGACTGTGTGACACCCTCGCGCTCGTCACGTTCGGCTTTCAGATTTTCTACATACTCAGCCTGATCATTACGGATGCGTGTGCCGCGTACCATGAGGCGGTGAGTGTTGATTCCGTATGGCGTGCATGTCACCAATGTACACACATCATGCTCCGGCAGGATCACGAGCTTGGAAGTGTCCTCCGGGAGCACAGTGTTTATCTCGAGCACCATGTACGCCATAGTCTCATCAAGCGTGTGGACATAGAACGTATCGCCGCACTCCAGCTTGTCTAAATCCGAAAACAGCCGCTGCCCGGCAAGCCCGGAGTGTGCCGTCAGCACTGCATGAGAAGTTTCCCCGCCGACTGGCAGGGAGCTGCCGAGCAGATGCCCGACACCGCGGTCAAGGCTGTCATCTCCTGTGCCGTGGTAGATGGGCAGGTTTATGTCTATCTTCGGAATCTCGACGTACCCCATTATCCCGTCACCGCGGATATTCAGCAGGTTCTCATAGTTCTCCGCGGCAGATTTGAGCGCCTCTTCCGAGAATGAAAGGTTATCTGCAACACCTGGGATCAGCGTGCGATTGTATGCCAGAGCCTCTTCTTTTGCTTTCTGCAATTCGGTGTCGTCCATATTGCTGACAGCCTTCTCATATCTGGTCTGGACTATGGACTGGTATTTGACTGCTGTGAAATTGCTTATGACCGGGTACAGGCAGACGAGCAGAGCAATCGAGAGAAGTATAATGCCAAGAATCATTTTCTTTTTTCTGCTCATACGCGAAAACGGGAGGCAGGTTTTAACGCCTGCCTCCCTGACCTTTATTTATTTGTCTCTTTCTTTTTGTCCCTGAACGCGAAGTATATGACCACAACAGCAACAGCGACAAGGCTCAGCCCAACAGCAGGGAACATCCAGTTGCCGTAACCGCCGGTCTTGGGGAGGTCAAAGCCCTTGGTGTTCACGACAGTCAGAGGTACGAATGCATTCGCCGAGCCGTTGTCCGAACCGAGCGTGACCTGCTTGTTGTCCACCTTCGCCGACGCAGTCAGGAGCTTGTGCTCAAGATGCTTCTGCGGCATATTGTGGAACAGTCCCTCTTCAACATCAGCGTAGCGGGAATCGTTCTGGATAAGGCCGAGGACATCGGAGCTGTAAACATCACATACCGTGCTGCTTTCGCCGACGCTTATTACAAGACCTATGCCGTTCTTGAGCAGAGTATATGCCCCATCCGTCTTGAGTTCGGTTATGGTGTATGCGTCATCTTCAAGACCGTAGATGAGGAGTTTGCCATCAGAACGAGGAGTGAAGCGTGTGGCTTTCGCTTTGTCATCAGTGCTGCCGGTCACATAGTAAGCTTTCGCGGCCTCGTCATATTTTGCGACTACATAGTAATCATCCGCATCATTCTGGAGGCAGAACTCGACCTTGCTTAGGTCTCCCTTGCCATCGGAGAACTTCTTTGTGAGGTCAAGTCCGAACACATAGACGTGACAGTCGTCAACGAGCGTATCGTAATAGCTGCTGTTTGTGCGCTTCCAAGTGAGGACGATGTCGTTGGTGTTGCCATTGTCACCGTAGTTTGCGGACTTATCCAGCTGGGCAGAGTATGTAATGCGGAGTGTGCAGTCGGAGTACCCGGAGTTGACCATAGAAGCGTCGGCATACACGGCCTTGCTGGTGTTGATCTCGGAAAGGCCGGGTTCCGTCATCACTATACTCATAACGTATCCATCATCATTTGAAGTGTAGCTGACATTGAACTTGCCGTCAGCCTCTGTCCATGTCGCTATCTTGTCCGTGCAGTTTGCGTCCTTGAAGAACTCAAGCATAACGCCGTTCTGGAGGTACGGGATGCCCTTTTCAGCGGTATCTATGAAGCTGTAATTCGTGAGATACGAGGCCGCCGAGGTGATGGACGGGAGCGTGGATATGATCTGGTACTCAAGTGTATCGCCGACAGAAGCGGTCGCGGTATGTGCAAAGCCGTCTGCGATGCCCGTACTGCCGTTGTTCTTGCCGCTGCTGGACTTCGCTTCGCGCACGGTCTTTTCAAGCGTCGGGATGCCGGTGAGGTTCTTGGGGTAGAGTGTCACATCGTAAAGCCAGCTTGCGTTATCTGCGGTGCTGGTCATGGGCAGAGAGACGAGGAAAGGCGCGGTGGTCTCTGTGACCATTTCGGGAACGCGGGTCTCGACGAAGAGATACAGGCCGAGCGGCAGGTCTGAAACTGCACTGTGACCATAGCCGTCAGTCTCCGGCATGGCAGTGCCACCGTTCTCACGGACGTAGGTTTCAAGTGCGTTCTTGACCGAGGTCGCATTATTTGTGAGCGCGTTCTTCAGCGCATCGACAAGGGTATCCGAATGGAAGTAGAACACTACTGCCCCGTCAACCTCTTTGTCCGCAGCGGCATAGCGGTCATTTTCACTGAGTCCTATCGCCTCAAGGAATTTACTCGTCTGCGTGCCGGATTTGAAACCATAGAGAAGATCGGTGCTGAATTCGTTATCCGAAGCCCCGTTATACGGCTCAATATCTGCGACCTTGATGTAGCTGAACTCAACTCCCTTGATGGCGTAGCCGTAGGATTCGCCGTTGCCGGTGAGCTGGTTCACTATCTGTGTATTGCCGAGGATGGACTCTACGCCATCCTCATCACGGACGCCTGTCGAGACGTATGAACTGTTCCAAACGCCGTCCTTCTCGGCACTGGTCAGATCGTACTTGTATATGTCTACGGATGCTGTCTTGGAAAAGTCTATTCCATACGAATTTGACTCCTGCGCAGCGCTGGCATGAACAGGCATGCAAATAATTGCTGCCAGCGCAAGAACAAGTGCGAGTGCTTTCTTAAGTCTTTTCATGAATGTTGTCCTTTCTATCGTCTGTTTTTTTAATTGAGATGTACATAGCTGCACCGAGGATGCAGAGCACGATGGGGATATATGCAAACCCGCTTCCGCCAGTGTTCGGCAAACGGTACATAGCACCGTTGACCGCCGTTACGTAGAGGGTATAGCAGTAATTTTCACCGTCTATAACTTCGCAGTCATCAGAGCTGAAAGACTTGTCCACCTTAACTGGAAGTGTGCCGGTGTATAGCGGCTCAGCCAGCAGAGTGCAGCCTTCGGGTGCTTTAGTCTCTGTGAGTCTATACATAATAGAACGGTCTGCTTTGAGGCCGGAGAATGTAGCCGTACCCACGCTGTTCACCGTGAGGCGGCCGTTATTCAGCACGGAGCTTGTACAGCCTCCGGCTTCTATGCTGTCGCCCGTTCTACTGAACACCGGCTGCCATGACGCGCCGTTATCTGTGGAGTATTCCAAAAGGTACTCAGCGCCTGTCAGAATGCTGCCATCCGGACTTTTCTTCGTGACGGTTATGATCCCGTCGCGCTCTGTCGGTATGGCTGTGTTGTCCACCGTGACCGCGATGGTCTTGCCGTGCTCGGTAATGTCCAAGGGATACACAGTATCATCCAAAGCATACCCTGGAGGAGCTTCGTACTCCTGATATGTGTAGCTGCCTTTCTTGAGATTTTCAAAGGTTATCTGCCCATTCTCATCAGTGCAGCCTTCACCGACTATCTCTCCGGACGCATTTAACAACCGGAATCCGGCGCCGGAAAGCGGTGTTTTTGTCTCGCCGTCCTGCTTTACGATGACGAGCTTTGCGCGGAAGCGGCTGTTCGTCATGATGACCTCTACCGTCTGACCGCTTGATACCAGTGAGACCGAATAACGGGTGTTGTCCAAGACATATCCGTCGAGGGTATTTATCTCTTCGTAGTAATAGTCCCCGAGAGGCATATTTGCGAAGTATACATACCCGTCCTCATTTGTAGTACCGTAGGCAGCAGTTACCCCTGCGGAATTGTACAAAGCAAAGGTCACGCCTGGCATGGCCGCGCCGGTGTCGGCGTCTATCTTGCGGATGGCAAGACGCGCGCTCTTCGGCAGTTCGGGTTTAGGCGTTACGACTTCAACCTTTCCCTCAGCCACTTCTTTCTCAATACTGTATGAGTATGCCAGAATACGCTGCTCGCCCCAGTTATCTGGGTTATAGAAGATGAGTGAGGCGTCCGTCTGATTGTCTATGCCGGTAGCGGTAAGGGTAAACGCGGAGCTGTCATAGCTCTTGGGGATCCGGATAGTGAGCACATCGCCGGTATCTCCCGTATAGCCCGAAATGGTAGCGTCAGAGGGCAGGTTGGAGCGGTCAAGGAGATAGCCTCCGGTGCAGTTTATGAGGGTCACTGTAGTCGTTCCGACATAGTAATCTCCGTCCTCCGTCAGCGTGATCGGGGAAAAGTTTACCGTATGCACATATGTATCCTGAAGCCTTGCACAGTCCAGCAGGTAGAGACACCAGTCGAACAGATCCTCATATCCGCTCACGGCGCAGAAATTACCGGCATACAGTCTGAGATTCATCCACTCAGGGGCACCCTCACAGCCTTGTTCGGCGAGCCAGAATCTCAGCGCATTTGCCGTGGCATACCGTGCCTCATCTGCGGAGAACCCCGCATCATCGTTCGGGTAGCCATGCTCCAGAATTGCCTGCATCCCTCGGATGGTGACCTCATCGTAGTACTGCCAGCCGTTTGTTGAAGTATAACCGCTGTTGTTCGGCGAGTTATAGTTCGTCTGAATACAATAGGCAACGGCTCCGGTCTCATTAACATAGTGCGCGGGAGTGCCTATGCCATGCCATTCGCTTTTGCTGTTGTATCCAAGGAAATACGACGGCGAGTTTACTGTTGAGATCGTTACCCACTCCGCAAACGCAGTTATGGGCAAAATTGCGATAAAGATAAGAAGCACACAGAGCAGGGAGAATATGCGTCTGTGTATGCGTGTTTCAGTTATTGTCATTCCCTCCTTTAAAAAGTAAGAGCACCGGATTTTACTCGGTGCTCTTAAGCAAATAAATATTTTTTGATCACACAGCAGTTAAGTTCTCTGTGATCTGTTTGAAGAAGTCTGCGCTCCATACATCCAAAGCTGAGATATCATGGATGAACGGCTCGACATCCGCTTTTGCCTGCGAGAAGTCTATAGCGTCAAAACGGTCGTTAAGCATTCTCTTGACATCTGAAAGAGTGCAGTCTGCTTCACCAGAAATATAGCCAGACTCAAGCAGCCTTTCTCGCAGATGCCTCAAATTTACGGATGCCCCTTTGGTGAGATAAAACACATAGTCGTAGAGGTCGCGGCCTTTCACCCGATCACGCCATGCTCTGCAGAGCACAGCATGGATCTTCCCCGCGAACAGTGACGGCATATCGTAAAGGTTGACCTCATACGGAGCCGGAAGCAATCTGTACTTGTGCTCAAAGCTTGCATACTTAGGCGGATTCACATCTATTTCAAACTTGATCTTTACTGCCTTGTTTTTAGCTACACTCGCTGCGGCCTTTTCATCTGCATAGAAAATAAGAAGATGTTCTTTTGTGCTGCCTTTGAGGAATGCAGAGCGGATATTGCTCTCCTTGCTCTTTTCTTTTTCCTCTATGGTAACATTAAGCCCAAAAGACCGAACCTCTTTTTCCAGCGTTGGAAAGTATGAACTGAGGTCAAAGGTCTTGTCCGCAGTTTCAAGCGAAAAATCCAGATCTTCCGAAAACCGGTCAAGTCCATAGAAGATGCGCAGAGCAGTTCCGCCATAAAATGCGGCTTTGTCAAAAAAGCCCGCACGGGACAACCCGCACAGAACGATCTCCTGTATGATCTCTTTCATGGCGTTCTCTTTATCATAGATATTTTCCACCTGATAGCTTTTCAGCATTTGCTCAATGGCCGAATTCATTTTATAGCCTCCTTATCAAAGTACAGAGCTTTTTTACGTTCGTCGAGTGATACTTGCCGCTAAGCTGCGCAAGCTTTGACTGATCCAGCTTTTTCAGTGCATCCATATCAATTCGCAGATCGTCGGCAAGAAGTGCATAAAGCTCCTTAATGTTGGCCGTGGGTGACATCGTATACAGCTTGTCGCATACTGCTTTTTCCGGTGAAGCAATACGATAAAAGTAATCTCCCTCCTGAACCAGAATCAGTTCAAGCGGAAATGCTTCAGCCGGAACATCACAGTATGTGAACGTGCCGAAAGGCGTCTCATATCTTTTCTTCTTTTTCTTTTCGAATGTTGCTGATGTAACAGTATATACTGCTTCTGGGATCAAGCCGTAATAGCCCATCGCATATTCGAAAGAAATATATGAAGGGCCATAGATGCTCCCTGCGAGTAAATAACCGGGAACGCTTTTATCCGTCTCATATAAGCCCTTTACGATCTGTACGTACTTACCTTGTGCCGTCATGCGTGACAGCTTTGACGCAGGACTCGCATAATTATGAAGCTCTTCAAGCAGCATCGCAGTCGTTTTTATCATATTTTCACCTCGTACTACAATTATATGCAATTATCTGGTGAAAATCAAGCGAATTTTGCGATGCTGCATTGGAATCAACTTCTTCCATTTGACATGTACGGTCTTTGATTCATCTGCCGCTCATCTGCGGCAGCTTTCATGAGCTTCTTCTGGTACTTGCCGCACTGCGGCGGTGCGCGGTACGGTGCTTTGCATTTGTGGCGATTTTTCTTTCCCATGATGGCCTCCTTCACATACTCATATTCGGTTCTTCGGATTCCTGCTGTTCAAAGGATGTATCCGGCAAAACTTCAAACTTGCCGTTTGCAATGTTAAGGATTTCGGGCTGAGCGAAGAGCTGAGAATACTTCTCTATGTACTCCGGCGGCAGGGATGTGAAATCTTCTTCTCCGAGACCGACGATCATAAAGTTACCGGCAATATAGTCATAGAGATTGCCTGACTCATCACGCAGCCCACGGTTAAACGGGAGCTGTTCGAGCTTGCCCTCTTCGTTGCAGACAATTGCAACGGGGTCATCGTAGGGTGCGATTGATTCTATATACCCGCCGACCACCTGCTGCAAAGACTTGAGATCAGCACCGATAGCAGCCTGATACGGAGCCTTGCCCGGCTCGACCATGAGTACGGTCAATGTGGATTTTTCATTTTCCATGTTTCCTCCTGATAATGCGGCAGCTGATGTATAACACCGGCTGCCATTGTTCTGAATTTTGATTTTTGTTTTTGGGTTTTTGCTAACCTGTATTTGACACTACTTCCCCAGGTCGGGCGGACTGCTGAACTGCAGCTGGCGCTGCGCACGGGAATTTCACCCCTCCGAGGATCTCTCCGAGCTGCCCCCATTGCCTGAAAGCTGTGGCTGGACAGGAGTACCTGTGTGAATGCAGTCATGGCGCACGGCTTGCCAAGGCCGCTTTTGAATGGACTGACTCGCTCGTCACCTTATGGCCGTCGATTGATGCGGTCTCCCGCACAGGTGAGTTCTGGCGCATCCTTCATCTCGCTCGTGCATTCACTGATGTTATTCAGTAGCCGGATATGACCGGTTGCCCCGGTGTTTGTCAAGGTACACCGAGAGTCCTAAAAAAGTCCCCTCACCCCTTATAGGCGAGTGAGATGGGTGTTTGCACGAAACTTTTTTCAATTTTATAAAAGTTTTTTCAAATTTGTCAGCGCTCTGACCTTTCTGCAATGAACTGTCATGTGCGGAACTCCAATTTTTTTCGCCAACTGCCGCTCGGTATAGCCTTGAAAGTAGATCCCGGTTATGATTTCTTGCTCCTCTTTAGGCAGCAGGGCTATACACTTGTGAAGCTCTGTACGCATAACTAAACTAAGCGAAATGTCCTCCACGCTATCTTGCATAAAGTCATATATAAGCTCCTCGCCAAACACTGAGTCCGTAGTTAATTCTTCGTATCTTAATAATTTGTTGCGCTTGTCCTTATCGCTTTGGGTTCGCTCTTGGCGGTCCATTTGTGTGATAGCGTCATATATTTCCTTTGAGACGAGGACTTTCTCCCCGGCGACGTATATGTAATAATCTTTTTTGTCTGCCATTACGCAGATCCTCCTTGTTCTGAATTTTTGATGAAGTCAAAATTCAGAACGGGAGGTGCTCTGGGGCGATATATAAAAAGAGGCTGCATCGTTGATCCTTTCCGCTTCTATGCGGTCAGGGTCAAGATCACAGCCAGCTTTTACAGCAGTGCTTTTGCCTGAATACCAAATTTGAGATACCTGCTGAATGCCGCACAACATGGTATGCGCACACAGCTATATAGAAGCATCTCTATATGTCTCCAAGCGACTTGTTGCGGGGCAGATAGACAAAATCTGCGATTAAAATGTCCCATTTTTTACTCATCATGACATATTATATGTAGGTATCTGAAATGTTGACGTTCGAATATCAATCTAGGAGGTTTTGCTGAATGACTTTGAAGCCAGCCGTGCAGCATCGTAAGTCTTCGTTTTCCACAGCAGACAGCTATCGTATACCAATGCCGGTAAGAGAAATTCTGGAATTGCCTAATGGATATAGAGCCGCGGTCTGTCCAAGGTGCAAATGTACATTAGATAGGGAGTATCAACGGTTTTGTGATAGATGCGGCCAACACCTCTTATGGAAGTTCTTCTGCTCTGCAACTGTAATAAAGTGGCAATATCCTGTGGACTGAAATTGCTGCAAGGAACTTTTCTGCCATATTAAAACCTATGACTGGTGTCTGAAATCTTTCCTAAATAATGTCTGCTTTACGGCAGGCATTTTTTATGCGCAAAATTTGAAAAAAAGCAGAGACTGCGTGTCCCCAAATCAAATGCTGCAGACATATATAAAATAGATGCGAATCCCGTCGAATAATGTCGTCAGGAGGAAGGTGGAACCGATGGGCTGACAGACAATTGAATACGGTCGGAAGTAAGTAAGACGGTCATGCGGATATCTCCCACTTTTTTAAGGGAGAAGAAAGGAAAGGCAAAGTCATGAGAGGAAGACTCAGGAAGCTGCTGTCCTTCGTGCTCGTTCTGGTACTCGTCGTGCAGATGCTCCCGGTATCAGCGTTCGCCGAAGGTGTTATTTTGGCCGAAGGTTCTGCCCCCACCTTGGCCCAGAGACCCGACCCCCGCGACAGCATATATTACAGAGGACCGACAGACGAATATGAAGCGGACGATGTGCTATGGGAGATAGAGTCCGAACGAACAGAAACGGAAAAGCATTTCCGCCTGGTCAATGGCTCCAACATAGCCGTCGCATACTCATTCCCCGTACATTACCAGGACGAAAAGGGTAAGTACAAGGAAATAGACAATAGACTAAAACTGTATAACGAGGACGGTACACTGTCTACCGAGACGGTCAAGAGCGGCCTGCTTGAAGACGGTGATTTCAAAACCGACTCGCTTAAAGATAAGGACAGCAAGGATGAACTTGAAGCCAAGGCTTCTCCTTCTCCTGCACCTACACCTGTTCCCACACCCATCCCAACTGTTGAGCCGACTCCGGTCCCAACCGTTGAGCCTACCCCGGAGCCCACTCCGGCGCCGGAGCTTGAGCTGGAAGAGCCCGCACTCGCCGAAGATGCGGAGCTTCCCGCAGAGCCCGAAATTACGGACGAGCCTGAGATCGCCGGCGAATCCGACGTTTTGGATGAAGCCGGACCTGCTGAGTCCGAAGATATTTCCCCAATTGAATCTGATGCACCTGTTGAAGCTGATCCCGAACCTGCCGACGAAGAGGACCCCGTTGTTCCCGATGTAGACCCAGAGCCAGCTCTTGACGTTCCGGCAGCTACCGAGCCTCCGGTCGAGGAGGAGCCTGAGGAAGAGCTGACCATCGACGACGCGGCACAGGTTCTGGATATGAGCGGCCTGCCCATAGACACCCGTGTGTATAAGAACACGCACGGTCTGGCAGATGTTGAGCTCGCACTTTCAGCCGGTTCTGCGCAGCTGGCCAGCATAAGCTATGACGGCTATACTGTCTCCCTCACGCCGAGGATCCGCAGCGGCAGCGTGAGTATGCGCGAGTCGGCAGAGGCTGCCGCCAGAAGCATCGCCAGCATAACCGCAAACGTAAAACAGCTTGAGAGCGTTGCCGAGAAAGACAGCTTCCAGGCAAAGATCACGCCGAAGAACCTCTCTTCTTCGCTTACCTACAGCGGCATACTCAACGGCGCTGACCTTGAGTACATCGTCGCCGAAAGCTCTCTCAAGGAAAACATCATCGTAAAAGCAAAAGCTGCGGAATACGTATATGAGTTCACTCTCGATGCCGGCGGACTTACTCCCGAGCTTACCAGCTCCGGCAGCATAGAGCTCAAAGACGGCTCCGGCACCGCGGTGTTCGTCATCCCGGCAGGGTATATGATCGACGCCGATGGCGAGAGCAGCATGGAAGTGGAATACAACCTCTCTTCCGCTGCCGACGGCAAGTATATCCTCACCGTTTCCGCCGATGCCGACTGGATGAACGACACCAAGAGAGCGTTCCCCGTCACCATCGATCCCCCTGTGTATCTTCAGGGCTTTTACAACATTGAGACCGGTACCATCTTCGGCTACTCTCCCGATGACATCGGCGGTCAGAGAGCTACCGAAGCCCTCGGTTATTACTCCGCAGACGGCGGCTACTGCCGTACTCTAGTTCGAGTAAATAACCTCCCCGATCTGCCGGACAACAGCTACGTCGTCCACGGCGGCATCTATCTTTACGAAGTGGCTTACAGCCATGTCGGCATGAGCGCCATGCGCGTAAAGGCGCAGGCTCTTTCATGGAACTATCCCACAGAGGGCTATTGGTGCCTTTACCACTCATGGAACGACACTCCCGACCCGGTCAACGAGGTCCTGGACTTTACAGATATCCAGAACGGCAGGGCCTTCTATGGCTGGAACATCACCCGCGAGGTAATAAACTGGTATAACGATCCGGGTTCCAACTGGGGTATTTCTCTTGCCGCGGCGCTTGAAGGCTCTATGACCTCTTCCAGCTGTGCCAACGCCGGGTTTGCCAGCAGCAATACCACCAATGCCGGGGCAAGACCGTACTTCGTGGTCGAGTACCGCAACAGCGCCGGCCTTGAAAGCTACTACACTTACCAGACCCACAGCATAGACAGAGCCGGTACCGGCTACATAGGCGACTACAGCGGCCAGCTCACTCTTGTGAAGAACGATGTGAGCTCCGCAAGTACCAGCAATCCCGTAGCCATCAACCATGTCTACAACTCTGCTTATTCGAAGGCCGCTTCCAGCGCGATCAACGCCGTCACCGAGACCTATGGCAGCATGGGTGTAGGCCGAGGCTGGATGCTGGATATACAGCAGGCGATCATCCCCGGAAACACCGGCTACCTCATCTACTTTGACGGCGACGGGACCGTGCATTACTTCCAGGGTTCCGGCACGCAGTACACCGATGAGGACGGTCTTGGCCTGACCATAACCAAGAGCGGCACAAACTACACCCTCAAGGATAAGAAAGACAACATCAGTTACTTCTCCGATGGCCTTCTGAGCTACACGCAGGATGCCAACGGCAACAAGGTCACCTATGTCCGCGACAGTGACAATGTTATCCTCTCCGTCACCCGCCAGAACAGCGGCGGCAGCGTTGAGACCATAGCGACCTTCACCTATGACAGCTTCGGCAACATCAGCACCATAACTGACAGCGCCAACAATACGACTACCTTCAATTATTCCGGTACGGATATACTTTCCGGCGTAACTCATGCGGACGGCACATCTGTGAGCTATACCTATGACGCCAACGGCAAGCTGCTCTCGGCGACAGATAATGAGTCCGGCTACTCCATGAACTATGAGTATGACGCGAACACCGGTAAGGTAAAGAAGTTCTATGAGGTCGCCGGAGGCACTACCGGCGCAATAGTGGAAGCTGAAGGAGCCTTCACCGGCATCCAGACTTACCGGTACTGCGGCCCTGACCGTGTGCTCGGCAATTCTGACGACATCGTGAGCCACAGCGTCATGGACTACTTCGGGCGCACGACCAGCAGTTATTCTACCAACTATGACGGGACGCTCGTATACGGCGCGAGCGCTACCGCTTACAACGCAAATACCGGCACCAGCGCCACCAACAACAGAGCCCTGATCAGCACCCAGACGGGTGTCCAGTCCGTGAACCTTCTGGGCTATCCGAGCGTTGAAGGCACCTCGAACATGGCCACGGCAGGCTGGGGATTCAGCGGCGGCGGAAGCGGCAGCATCGTCTTCGGCAAACCGCGCACCGGTATGCGCTCTGTGCTCGTGAGCCGTTCCAGCACCGGAGCTGCGGCCTCCACTCTCAGCCAGAGTCTCAGCGGGCTTGACCCGAACAGCTGGTATGTCCTCTCCGGATACGTAAATACCAGCGGCGTCACCAGTTTCGGCAGCAACGGCAAGGTGACCATGAAGGCCACCGGAGGAGCACAGGGAACTGTTTCCGGCACCTTCATCGACTGGAGCACCGACGGCATCGGCGACGGATGGGAACGTGTTTATGTCACGGCACAGCCGAACTCGTCCGGCGAGCTTACGCTGAGCCTTGAGGTCTCCGGCATTTCCGGTTCGGTATACCTTGACGACCTTCAGGCTGAAATAAGCCTGTTCGGTGAGAAAGGCACACCCGGCACAGTCAGCCTCATAACCAACGGTTCCATGAACGACTACAGCGCATGGAGCAGCTGGTCGAGCGGCAACGACTACATTGGCGGCACTCCCTTCGGCAACGCGCTTCAGGTCACCGGCTACTTTGACGACAGCGCAGATATCTTCCAGGATGTGTATCTGGATCAGCCCGGCACCCAGACCTATCTGTTCTCCTGCTGGGCAAAGGCTGCAGCGGTACCTATAGACGGCTCCGGATACAGATCGTTCAGCCTTTGGGTAGAGCTGAATTACGGCGACTCCGAGGGAACGGTCGAGCAGCACAGTGCGGAGTTCAATCCGGATACCACGGAATGGCAGTACCTCATTCTGCCCATAGTTCCGAAGCAGCCGAATCTCCCGGTCAACTCCATGCGAGTATACATGACCTTCTGCCGCGAGCCTAACACCGCGTACTTCACGAACGTCTCCTTCGTCAAGGAGGACGCTCAGAGCTACAAGTACAACACTGACGGCGAGCTCGTTTCCGTCACCTCTTCGGACAATGCGGAGCAGAGCTTCTCCTACAGCGGCGCGGACCTGATCAGCCAGGTCACCAAGGGCAACGGAAGCTTCAGCTACGAATACGATGATGCCCACAATGTGACCAGCGTCACGAACGACGGCGTTTCGATGTCCGTAAACTACGACGGCAAGGGCAACACCACCGGCACCGTGCTTACCGGCGATGGTACCTCGCAGAAGATAAGCTCTTCCGCGGGCTATGACAGCACCGGCAACAGGGTCACATCCCAGACGGACGCCAGAGGCAAAACGGTCAGCTACAGCTATGACAACGTCATGAACAAACAGACCGGCCAGCCTTCCAGCATAACGGATGCGAATAACAACACCGTCTTCAATTTCTACAATAACAGCAACGGGCGCATAACCAACACGAGCCTCGGCTACGATGTGCATCTGGACTATGTCTATTCCGGAGGTCAGCTCGCGTCCATGTCCAGAGGCGGATACATCCCCGGAAACACCACCGAGCAGACGCAGGTGTACACGATGAGCTACAACGGCTTCGGGAACATGACCGGAGTCAGCGTGGGCAGCCGCAACCTTGCCAGCTACACCTACGGCAGCGCGAACGGGCTGATGACCGAGATGAGCTACGGCAACGGGGCAAGTGTGAGTTATGAGTATGACGAGCTTGAAAGAGTTTCGGAAATATACTATAATGGCAGCAGCAATGCGGCAGTAAGCTACACGTACTCCAACAACGGCTCCGTTAGCAAGATCGAGGATCATGCGGCAAACCGTGTAAATGATTACAACTACGATTCTCTCGGCAGGCTCATAACCATGACCGAGAAGTCCGGGGAAAATGCGGTGCAGTTCTATGCGGCATCGTATGACAGCGCGAACCGCGTCAAGGACATCGGGTACATGGTAAGCCCGGCATGGAACGGTACGTTCAGAGACGGGCGAGCTTACGGCTACACCTACGATGCCGATGACGGCAAGCTGACGGGTATGCAGCTTCCGGCAGACGGCAGCTATGCGTACACTTACGATGCTCTGAAGCGCCTGACCGGCAGGAGCCTGTCGCTCGACGGCACATCCTTCATAAACCGGAACTACACGTATCTGGACGGCAATGGCACGAACGCGACTACGATGCTGGTCGCGAGCATGAATAACCGCAAGACCAACGGCACGAGCATCAACAGCTACACCTATACCTACGACAACACCGGCAACATCACGGCAATAAGCGGCAGCACATCTGCATCGTACACCTACGATGCGCAGGGGCAGCTTCTTACCGAGACCTACGGCGGCAAGACCTACACCTACACCTATGACACCTACGGAAACATCCGGTCGGTATCTGACGGGACGACGACCAAGGTGTACAGCTACGGTGACAGCAGCTGGCTGGATCTGCTGACGGCGTATGACGGTCAGAGCATCAGCTATGACAGCATAGGCAATCCGACGAGCTGGTACGACGGGACGACGTTCACGTGGTCCAACGGGCGCAGGCTCACGAGTGCGGTAAACAGCAGCACGGGTCTCAACAACAGCTACACCTACGACATGGACGGTCTGCGTCTGACGAAGACGGTCGGCAGCGTAGAGCACAAGTACGTATGGCAGGGCAGCAAGCTGGTAGCCGAGTACTTCGGCGGTACGGAGCTGGAGTTCTTCTACGATGAGAACGGAGCGCCGTATGCGTTCTCGTACAAGGCGACGGCATCGGCGACGCCGGTCATGTACTACTACGTGACGAACCTGCAGGGTGATGTAGTAAGCATACTGAATGCCGGCGGAACGTCTGTAGCGGAATACAGCTACAACGCATGGGGCAAGGTGCTGTCGGCAACGGGCACGATGGCGGCGATAAACCCGATCCGCTACCGCGGCTACTACTTTGATTCCGATTCTGGCCTCTACTACCTCAAGTCCAGATACTACGATCCGAACCTTCAGAGATTTATTAATAGCGATGTGATTCCCTCAACTGGGCAGAAATTCATAGGTGCAAATATGTTCGCATATTGCCTGAATAATCCTGTCTGCATAGGTGATGACGGCGGTTATTTTGCTAACTGGCTTGTTGGCGGCCTTGTCGGTGCGGCAGTTGGCGCAATTTCTGCAGTAATTAAGGGCGAAAATGTTGCTGCGGGTGCTTTGCAAGGCGCTGTATCTGGAGCTATTGCAGGCGCAGCTGTTGATTTGGCAGTCACGTTGACTGTCGCAACAGGTGGCGGCGCACTTCTCGTAGCAGGAGGTGCAGTTACCGCATTTTTGGGAGGTGCAGTTGGTAGTTATGCCGGAGAGGTAGCTCATGCTGCCGTTACAGGCGAAAAGGTTAACTCAGACGGGAAAACACTTAGCCGAGCATTGACTTCCGGAGCGTTGAATGTGGTGTCAATGGGAACATCTTCATTGCTTGAGGGTACAAAAATGCTGAAAGCGGAGCCAATTAAAGGCGTAAAAGACCTCTTTAGCCGAGCGTTCTCAGGGTCGCTGAAACCCACAATAATAAATGGGGCTAAAGAAATAGGGTATGATATAATGTCGGCATTCCACGCAATACAGTATTCAATCCAAGGAGGTTTACTCAGTGACTTGTTCTCACGAAGAAGATAAAAAAAGTAATATAAAGAAATACAGAGTCTCACACATAGCCTCAGTAGCATTAACGGCCGCACTTGTTTTTCAGTTCTTGTGTATGGGGTTCTTTGTAACGAGTATCATATTAGAGAAAATTGAATTAGGCTGGGAGGGATCCATAATTCTTGCTGTTGGCTTTATAGGTATAATCCTTGTTGTTATTGGGATGTTTACCAGCATGTCGACTTACCGATTCTCAATATCATACTCTGGAATAACCATGTATGAGCCAAAGCATATATACAAGTTTTCTTGGGATGAATTTGTTGATTACGGTATAGCTATACTTAATGTGTCATCGCCAGATACCCAAAACACATTTTGGATCTACTTTGCGAAGAGACTTCTCAGAGAATCTGAAAAAAGTGATTTTGTTCGGAAACTTGAGAAGAAGCACAATTACATAGCCTATTTCCAGTACAGTCCAGAAATCTACGAAGAGGTGAGGCGGTATATTCCTGCACAAATGAGATCACAGATAGACCGGGAGTTAGCTCCGTGGATTGAGAATATGACGTTCACGGAAAAAAGAATCAACCGATGAAGTTGGTGCTTTCTAAGTGATGTGTTAGACAAGAGCTGCATGAATTATGAAATACAAACTTTCAAAAGAGGAATCCCTCATATTAAGACTGTTTGTAGAGCGAGAGGTGCCGGACTTTATATGCGAGATAGTGATAGACAACATAAATCTAAGCGAGCATTATGAAGAGCTGTTTAACTACTCTATTGCTGTGCTTGACGGCACAGATGTGGAGTTTGGGAAAAACGCATCCGGCACAGATCGGGCATTCGTTTTCGCTCAGCAATACAAAGATGTCTTAATAGAACTCATGAGTTCACTCGCAGACCCAGATTGGTTAGTATACGTAAGCCTGTGCTTTGCAGTGCTGGAGATCCTCAGAAAGTTCCAGCTTGCATCGCAGACGAGCCGTCTAAGCAGGCGGACCGGTTTGCAAAGGGCATATTGTTAAGGCCGGTTTACCCAGACATGTTCGAGCCGGGGCGCAGCGCTTAAAACTGCGCCTCAGTGCAAAGCTTCCAGCGCCGTGTTCCCCGGCTCATTTAGGGGGAAGCACATGATAAGATATGCGCACATGTTCAGGCTGTTTACCGCTCCGTTCATTGCGGCAGCGCTGATGCTTTTTCTGCTCCCCATTCGATGCTTTGCGGTCACGCAGGAGGAGCTGGAAACTATCGAAGCGCAGCGAGAAGTTTTAGAGACACGCAGGGATAATATTGAGAAAAAAGTCAGTGAACTCAGCGCATCCCATGCAAGCGCTCTGGAGCAGAAAGCCGCCCTGGATGAGCGTAATCAGATCACGCTGAAACAAATCAAATTACTTATGGATCAGATCGATCTATGCGATACAATTCTTAAGCAGAAGGAAAAGGAGGTCGAGGCCGCAAAACAAAAAGAGGCTGAGCAGCTCGAGAAATTCCGGGCAAGGGTCCGCAGCATGGAGGAAAGCGAAAATTACAGCATTCTGGATTTGCTGCTGACATCATCGAGCATCGGTGAGTTCATCTCTGCTATGGAGGATATGCAGGTAATAGTTGAGAGCGATAAAAAGCTTGCTGACGATTACATTGCTGCAAGAGAAGAAGCCGAGCGTGTCCGGAATGAATATTTGAGCGTAAAGAATGAGTATAAGGAACATTTGGATGTCTTGAATGCGGAACAGGGCAGACTGGAGCGCCAAATAGCCGAGGCCGATGCGCTGATCATAAGTCTGGAAGAGGATACTGAAAGCGCAATTGCAGAATATGAGATCAGCATTGCCTCAGAAGACAAGATGGCAAAGTATCTTGACGAAATGAGCCTCCAATATGCTCATGAACAGGATGCCGAGCTGCGAGGAGTGTACAGCGATTCGCAGTTTATCTGGCCGGTTCCGTCCTGTACGCTGCTGACAAGTCCCTATGGGTACAGGATACATCCGATTCTGGACTATGAGAGGCTTCATGCAGGACTGGACATTGGAGCTAAGTTCGGCGAGGAGATTATCGCCGCTGACGGCGGCACGGTTTTGATTGCCGAGTACAGCGACTCATATGGGAACTTTGTGCTCATTGATCACGGCGACAGATATTCCACTGCCTACGGGCATATGTCCGAAATCGCAGTTGAGGCCGGACAAGAGGTCAAGCAGGGAGAGCTTATTGGCTATATCGGAAGCACCGGCTGGTCAACCGGGCCGCACCTGCATTTTGAGATTCGCTTAGACGGCGAGCGTATTGATCCCGAGGAGTTTTTCTCCGGCCTGATCCACTATAATTGCTGACATACAGTTTTGGCTCCCGATATGAGATTTGTATCGGGAGCCTTTTTGTCGAAAAAGATATTGAAACCTGTCCCCTAAGCGGGTGCTGATGACATATATATTGTGGGATAAAAAGCAGCATCTAAAATACATAAAGAATAGGAGAAAGACATGGCTGATATTATTACTGCAATAAACGATGATCCCGGGTTTTGTGTTACTGTTCTTGCAGCATTTCTGGCATTCATCGGTATCCTCTGCGCAGCCGATTTGAAAACGTCAAAGGGCATCAAATTGGCTGTTAGCGCGGGTATAGTATGTGCCGCAGTTATAGGAGTTGCGATTATATACTTTAAAATACATTCGCCGCAGCCTCCTACACCAACTTCTGCTGTACTTGAGTCGCCAACGCCTACACCTGCGTTCGCACAAACACCAACGCCAGCTCCTTCAACACAGCCCCCGAAATCTGTGCCAAGTGAGGCGGATCTTGCGGGCTGCGATGAACGACTGCAATTCCCGAGCAGTTACCTGCCGGACTATGAAACAAAAGTCGTGAAATCGCACTCCGGAAACGGAGTATATCTGAGACTTGCGCCTACAAGTCTCAGAATAAGGATCTGCACAATCCCTGATGATACGGAAGTTCGGGTGATTGCCGAGGAGAACGGATATTCTCTGGCTATAGTGGCTGATGGGCTTGCCGGGTGGATTACTTCGGACAGACTTGTAGACAAATAGAAAGCAAGAGGTCGACATTGTTGTCGGCCTCTTGCTGTTTTATCCCCGTGGGATATTATTTCAACTCCGATGGATTATTCCAACAATCTCTTAAAGGAAATATAATTATTCCGATAGGGGGTGATTTATTTGAGCACAAAAACGGACGTCAGAAAAATAGTAGGAAAGAACCTATACAAATATAGAAGCGAGCGAAACCTTTCTCAAGTACAGGTCGCGGAGATAGTTGGTCTTAGTCCTCCTTTTTATGCGAATATAGAACGGGGTGCAAAAGGACTGAGCCTATACTCCCTGCGTGAGCTTGCCAATGCATTGGGAGTCAGTACAGACTATTTGTTGTTTGATGACAGACCGGGCAATGAAGTCAAAAATGTAGAAGCCCTGCTTAGAGGGCAACCTGCCCATACAGTCGTAGCGATAGAGAAAATGATTGCCTTGCATCTGGAGGATATTGAGCAAAGCAAAAATGATGCATGAGCAGCTGTGACGGAGATTGCGAGGTCAACTTATGAGTCTGGACACACACCAAGCTCAAATCATTACAGAAGTATACAATAAAATGTACAAGCAGCTTTTAGCATATGCACGCAACTCTCTTGGTCAAGAATACCTCGTGGAAGAATCTGTACAAGATACATTTAGAATTGCCTGCGCAAAATATGATGAATTCATCAGCAGTCCAAATCCGGAGGGTTGGCTTATAATAACGCTGAGAAACATAATAAGAAACACGCGCCGTGAGCAGGCAAAACTAAGCCGAATGTTTGTAAAGGCAATATCGTCAGGCGATGAAGTATACTCAGAATCATACATAATTGCTGCAGAAGATAAAAATATCGAAAAAGCAGAGACAAATCTATATTTTTCTGGTATGCTTACAAAAGATGAATACTTTTTACTTACACTGGTAGCGATATATGGATACAGTACAGCAGAAGCAGCTCGCGTATTTGGCATCACGGCCGAGGCTTGCAAGAAACGTGTTCAGCGTATAAAGAAAAAGCTGAAAAAGTTATTAGATGAAAACTTCTGACCGGATTGACTTCCAATATGTCTGCAAGTAAGGGAGGAAAAAATGTACACTTCCAATAGTAGTACACGAGACTTTTCGCACTTCGACAAGCTCAGCACCGAAGAGCTGCAGGAAATAATACGTCAAGATTCGTTCTTAGATGATGACTCGTCTGATATTGATGCGATTTTATATATAACCGACTTGCTTGTCAAACGCTCAGATTCATCAAATAATAGCAAGGATGTAGAGGCCGCATGGAAATCCTTCAAGGAGAATTACTATCCGTACATCTCTGATCCTGAGCCGCTATACAGCTTCGATTCTCTGGAAGATGAAGTTGTGAAGGCAAAGCCTCGCCATCTCAGCCGTGCAATGAAAACATTGAGCGTTGCCGCTGTCCTCGCAGTCGTAATTATCTCCGGCAGTTTAACTGCAAGTGCATTCGGCTACAACCTCTGGGGTGCTGTCGCTGAATGGACACGGGATACCTTTGGATTTACGCAGAGCAGTCAGAACAATGGAATATATCCGTTTGAGAATCTGAGAGATGCGCTTGCCGCTTATGATATCGATGAACCTATCGTTCCGCAGTGGATACCTGACGGTTACGGGGAGGACACAGTCCAGGCTGCTGAAACACCTGACAGCAAAATTATTTCGTCCAGCTGCAAAAGTGCCTCTGGCGAGATTAAAATTGAAGTAAAAGCGTTTTATAATTATGATAGTAAGCATAGAGTGTACGAAATTCTTGAAGACGGTGTCGAAAAGTATTCTTCCAACGGAATAGATTTCTATATCATGAAGAATGACGAATTTACGAGAGTTTCCTGGGCTGATGGCAATAATGAATGTTCCATCATCTGTTCTCTTAAACCCAAAGAAATCTATAGGATGGTTGACTCCATCTTTTGATAAAATCATTTAATAGTTATTCATGTTCATATCAGCTTGAGAAGTTGACCTTCAAGTCAATTTCGCATATAATAAACATGGTTGATGGGCGTCATCCCATCGGTGCAGCTGACATCTTCAATCCGAAATCAATGCAGGAGAAGTGATATTTCACGAAGGAACTGTAAGTTGACGGGCAACGATAAAACCCGAAAGGAATGCAGCAGAAGCGGCTATCCGCGAAGGAACTGTAAGTTGGCGGACAACGATAAAATCAGCTTTAATAAAGAGAGGCGCATGACACTGCGGTGTTATAGCCTCTCTTTTACGCATAATAGGCAATAAGAACAGAGAGACAAGTTTAAAATAGAATATCTCCTAAGAATGTCTGCTTTACAGCAGGCATTTTTTAATGGGCAAAAATTTGAAAAAAGTAGGGACAGCGTGTCCCCGAATCAATTGCTCCAGACATATATAAAATAGATGCGAATCCCGTCGAATAATGTCGTCAGAAGGAAGGTGGAACCGATGGGCTGACAGACAATTGAATACGGTCGGAAGTAAGTAAGACGGTCATGCGGATATCTCCCACTTTTTTAAGGGAGAAGAAAGGAAAGGCAAAGTCATGAGAGGAAGACTCAGGAAGCTGCTGTCCTTCGTGCTCGTTCTGGTACTCGTCGTGCAGATGCTCCCGGTATCAGCGTTCGCCGAAGGTGTTATTTTGGCCGAAGGTTCTGCCCCCACCTTGGCCCAGAGACCCGACCCCCGCGACAGCATATATTACAGAGGACCGACAGACGAATATGAAGCGGACGATGTGCTATGGGAGATAGAGTCCGAACGAACAGAAACGGAAAAGCATTTCCGCCTGGTCAATGGCTCCAACATAGCCGTCGCATACTCATTCCCCGTACATTACCAGGACGAAAAGGGTAAGTACAAGGAAATAGACAATAGACTAAAACTGTATAACGAGGACGGTACACTGTCTACCGAGACGGTCAAGAGCGGCCTGCTTGAAGACGGTGATTTCAAAACCGACTCGCTTAAAGATAAGGACAGCAAGGATGAACTTGAAGCCAAGGCTTCTCCTTCTCCTGCACCTACACCTGTTCCCACACCCATCCCAACTGTTGAGCCGACTCCGGTCCCAACCGTTGAGCCTACCCCGGAGCCCACTCCGGCGCCGGAGCTTGAGCTGGAAGAGCCCGCACTCGCCGAAGATGCGGAGCTTCCCGCAGAGCCCGAAATTACGGACGAGCCTGAGATCGCCGGCGAATCCGACGTTTTGGATGAAGCCGGACCTGCTGAGTCCGAAGATATTTCCCCAATTGAATCTGATGCACCTGTTGAAGCTGATCCCGAACCTGCCGACGAAGAGGACCCCGTTGTTCCCGATGTAGACCCAGAGCCAGCTCTTGACGTTCCGGCAGCTACCGAGCCTCCGGTCGAGGAGGAGCCTGAGGAAGAGCTGACCATCGACGACGCGGCACAGGTTCTGGATATGAGCGGCCTGCCCATAGACACCCGTGTGTATAAGAACACGCACGGTCTGGCAGATGTTGAGCTCGCACTTTCAGCCGGTTCTGCGCAGCTGGCCAGCATAAGCTATGACGGCTATACTGTCTCCCTCACGCCGAGGATCCGCAGCGGCAGCGTGAGTATGCGCGAGTCGGCAGAGGCTGCCGCCAGAAGCATCGCCAGCATAACCGCAAACGTAAAACAGCTTGAGAGCGTTGCCGAGAAAGACAGCTTCCAGGCAAAGATCACGCCGAAGAACCTCTCTTCTTCGCTTACCTACAGCGGCATACTCAACGGCGCTGACCTTGAGTACATCGTCGCCGAAAGCTCTCTCAAGGAAAACATCATCGTAAAAGCAAAAGCTGCGGAATACGTATATGAGTTCACTCTCGATGCCGGCGGACTTACTCCCGAGCTTACCAGCTCCGGCAGCATAGAGCTCAAAGACGGCTCCGGCACCGCGGTGTTCGTCATCCCGGCAGGGTATATGATCGACGCCGATGGCGAGAGCAGCATGGAAGTGGAATACAACCTCTCTTCCGCTGCCGACGGCAAGTATATCCTCACCGTTTCCGCCGATGCCGACTGGATGAACGACACCAAGAGAGCGTTCCCCGTCACCATCGATCCCCCTGTGTATCTTCAGGGCTTTTACAACATTGAGACCGGTACCATCTTCGGCTACTCTCCCGATGACATCGGCGGTCAGAGAGCTACCGAAGCCCTCGGTTATTACTCCGCAGACGGCGGCTACTGCCGTACTCTAGTTCGAGTAAATAACCTCCCCGATCTGCCGGACAACAGCTACGTCGTCCACGGCGGCATCTATCTTTACGAAGTGGCTTACAGCCATGTCGGCATGAGCGCCATGCGCGTAAAGGCGCAGGCTCTTTCATGGAACTATCCCACAGAGGGCTATTGGTGCCTTTACCACTCATGGAACGACACTCCCGACCCGGTCAACGAGGTCCTGGACTTTACAGATATCCAGAACGGCAGGGCCTTCTATGGCTGGAACATCACCCGCGAGGTAATAAACTGGTATAACGATCCGGGTTCCAACTGGGGTATTTCTCTTGCCGCGGCGCTTGAAGGCTCTATGACCTCTTCCAGCTGTGCCAACGCCGGGTTTGCCAGCAGCAATACCACCAATGCCGGGGCAAGACCGTACTTCGTGGTCGAGTACCGCAACAGCGCCGGCCTTGAAAGCTACTACACTTACCAGACCCACAGCATAGACAGAGCCGGTACCGGCTACATAGGCGACTACAGCGGCCAGCTCACTCTTGTGAAGAACGATGTGAGCTCCGCAAGTACCAGCAATCCCGTAGCCATCAACCATGTCTACAACTCTGCTTATTCGAAGGCCGCTTCCAGCGCGATCAACGCCGTCACCGAGACCTATGGCAGCATGGGTGTAGGCCGAGGCTGGATGCTGGATATACAGCAGGCGATCATCCCCGGAAACACCGGCTACCTCATCTACTTTGACGGCGACGGGACCGTGCATTACTTCCAGGGTTCCGGCACGCAGTACACCGATGAGGACGGTCTTGGCCTGACCATAACCAAGAGCGGCACAAACTACACCCTCAAGGATAAGAAAGACAACATCAGTTACTTCTCCGATGGCCTTCTGAGCTACACGCAGGATGCCAACGGCAACAAGGTCACCTATGTCCGCGACAGTGACAATGTTATCCTCTCCGTCACCCGCCAGAACAGCGGCGGCAGCGTTGAGACCATAGCGACCTTCACCTATGACAGCTTCGGCAACATCAGCACCATAACTGACAGCGCCAACAATACGACTACCTTCAATTATTCCGGTACGGATATACTTTCCGGCGTAACTCATGCGGACGGCACATCTGTGAGCTATACCTATGACGCCAACGGCAAGCTGCTCTCGGCGACAGATAATGAGTCCGGCTACTCCATGAACTATGAGTATGACGCGAACACCGGTAAGGTAAAGAAGTTCTATGAGGTCGCCGGAGGCACTACCGGCGCAATAGTGGAAGCTGAAGGAGCCTTCACCGGCATCCAGACTTACCGGTACTGCGGCCCTGACCGTGTGCTCGGCAATTCTGACGACATCGTGAGCCACAGCGTCATGGACTACTTCGGGCGCACGACCAGCAGTTATTCTACCAACTATGACGGGACGCTCGTATACGGCGCGAGCGCTACCGCTTACAACGCAAATACCGGCACCAGCGCCACCAACAACAGAGCCCTGATCAGCACCCAGACGGGTGTCCAGTCCGTGAACCTTCTGGGCTATCCGAGCGTTGAAGGCACCTCGAACATGGCCACGGCAGGCTGGGGATTCAGCGGCGGCGGAAGCGGCAGCATCGTCTTCGGCAAACCGCGCACCGGTATGCGCTCTGTGCTCGTGAGCCGTTCCAGCACCGGAGCTGCGGCCTCCACTCTCAGCCAGAGTCTCAGCGGGCTTGACCCGAACAGCTGGTATGTCCTCTCCGGATACGTAAATACCAGCGGCGTCACCAGTTTCGGCAGCAACGGCAAGGTGACCATGAAGGCCACCGGAGGAGCACAGGGAACTGTTTCCGGCACCTTCATCGACTGGAGCACCGACGGCATCGGCGACGGATGGGAACGTGTTTATGTCACGGCACAGCCGAACTCGTCCGGCGAGCTTACGCTGAGCCTTGAGGTCTCCGGCATTTCCGGTTCGGTATACCTTGACGACCTTCAGGCTGAAATAAGCCTGTTCGGTGAGAAAGGCACACCCGGCACAGTCAGCCTCATAACCAACGGTTCCATGAACGACTACAGCGCATGGAGCAGCTGGTCGAGCGGCAACGACTACATTGGCGGCACTCCCTTCGGCAACGCGCTTCAGGTCACCGGCTACTTTGACGACAGCGCAGATATCTTCCAGGATGTGTATCTGGATCAGCCCGGCACCCAGACCTATCTGTTCTCCTGCTGGGCAAAGGCTGCAGCGGTACCTATAGACGGCTCCGGATACAGATCGTTCAGCCTTTGGGTAGAGCTGAATTACGGCGACTCCGAGGGAACGGTCGAGCAGCACAGTGCGGAGTTCAATCCGGATACCACGGAATGGCAGTACCTCATTCTGCCCATAGTTCCGAAGCAGCCGAATCTCCCGGTCAACTCCATGCGAGTATACATGACCTTCTGCCGCGAGCCTAACACCGCGTACTTCACGAACGTCTCCTTCGTCAAGGAGGACGCTCAGAGCTACAAGTACAACACTGACGGCGAGCTCGTTTCCGTCACCTCTTCGGACAATGCGGAGCAGAGCTTCTCCTACAGCGGCGCGGACCTGATCAGCCAGGTCACCAAGGGCAACGGAAGCTTCAGCTACGAATACGATGATGCCCACAATGTGACCAGCGTCACGAACGACGGCGTTTCGATGTCCGTAAACTACGACGGCAAGGGCAACACCACCGGCACCGTGCTTACCGGCGATGGTACCTCGCAGAAGATAAGCTCTTCCGCGGGCTATGACAGCACCGGCAACAGGGTCACATCCCAGACGGACGCCAGAGGCAAAACGGTCAGCTACAGCTATGACAACGTCATGAACAAACAGACCGGCCAGCCTTCCAGCATAACGGATGCGAATAACAACACCGTCTTCAATTTCTACAATAACAGCAACGGGCGCATAACCAACACGAGCCTCGGCTACGATGTGCATCTGGACTATGTCTATTCCGGAGGTCAGCTCGCGTCCATGTCCAGAGGCGGATACATCCCCGGAAACACCACCGAGCAGACGCAGGTGTACACGATGAGCTACAACGGCTTCGGGAACATGACCGGAGTCAGCGTGGGCAGCCGCAACCTTGCCAGCTACACCTACGGCAGCGCGAACGGGCTGATGACCGAGATGAGCTACGGCAACGGGGCAAGTGTGAGTTATGAGTATGACGAGCTTGAAAGAGTTTCGGAAATATACTATAATGGCAGCAGCAATGCGGCAGTAAGCTACACGTACTCCAACAACGGCTCCGTTAGCAAGATCGAGGATCATGCGGCAAACCGTGTAAATGATTACAACTACGATTCTCTCGGCAGGCTCATAACCATGACCGAGAAGTCCGGGGAAAATGCGGTGCAGTTCTATGCGGCATCGTATGACAGCGCGAACCGCGTCAAGGACATCGGGTACATGGTAAGCCCGGCATGGAACGGTACGTTCAGAGACGGGCGAGCTTACGGCTACACCTACGATGCCGATGACGGCAAGCTGACGGGTATGCAGCTTCCGGCAGACGGCAGCTATGCGTACACTTACGATGCTCTGAAGCGCCTGACCGGCAGGAGCCTGTCGCTCGACGGCACATCCTTCATAAACCGGAACTACACGTATCTGGACGGCAATGGCACGAACGCGACTACGATGCTGGTCGCGAGCATGAATAACCGCAAGACCAACGGCACGAGCATCAACAGCTACACCTATACCTACGACAACACCGGCAACATCACGGCAATAAGCGGCAGCACATCTGCATCGTACACCTACGATGCGCAGGGGCAGCTTCTTACCGAGACCTACGGCGGCAAGACCTACACCTACACCTATGACACCTACGGAAACATCCGGTCGGTATCTGACGGGACGACGACCAAGGTGTACAGCTACGGTGACAGCAGCTGGCTGGATCTGCTGACGGCGTATGACGGTCAGAGCATCAGCTATGACAGCATAGGCAATCCGACGAGCTGGTACGACGGGACGACGTTCACGTGGTCCAACGGGCGCAGGCTCACGAGTGCGGTAAACAGCAGCACGGGTCTCAACAACAGCTACACCTACGACATGGACGGTCTGCGTCTGACGAAGACGGTCGGCAGCGTAGAGCACAAGTACGTATGGCAGGGCAGCAAGCTGGTAGCCGAGTACTTCGGCGGTACGGAGCTGGAGTTCTTCTACGATGAGAACGGAGCGCCGTATGCGTTCTCGTACAAGGCGACGGCATCGGCGACGCCGGTCATGTACTACTACGTGACGAACCTGCAGGGTGATGTAGTAAGCATACTGAATGCCGGCGGAACGTCTGTAGCGGAATACAGCTACAACGCATGGGGCAAGGTGCTGTCGGCAACGGGCACGATGGCGGCGATAAACCCGATCCGCTACCGCGGCTACTACTTCGACTCCGATTCCGGCCTCTACTACCTCAAGTCCAGATACTACGACCCGAACCTCCAACGCTTTATTAATAGCGATGATATAGCTAGCACCGGTCAAGGCTTTGTTGGTGTAAATGTATTCGTCTATTGTGGGAATGGACCAGTTGTCAGGAGAGATGCCAATGGGTATTTTTGGGAAACTGCATGGGACATTGCATCACTCGGTATAAGCATCGTCGAGGTATGTGCTGCACCTGCCGATCCCTGGGCATGGGCCAGTCTTGCAGGCGATACAGTTGACCTTCTGATACCGTTCGTTGGCGGAATAGGTGAAACGACAAGGGCAATTGGTGCAGCAAGAAAACTGGCCAAAGTAGACGATGTTATTGAGGTAGCGTCCTCCGCGCAAACAGTATCGCGCTTAGCCGGTGAGTACAAAGACTTAAGGAAAATATTCAAAGGTAGTAGTTTCGAAGTACATCACATAATAGAGAAAAGATTTATAGATGTTTTTCCTGAGTTTATATCACAAAGTAGAATGGCAAGTGTTGCTCTTACACCGGCAGAGCACAGAGTTTTCACCAATGAATGGCGCAGATTGCTACCATACGGGGGAACTTACAGTAAAGAGTATATAATTGAAATAGCATACAAAGTGTACAAGAACAATCCTCAGCTTCTGGAATTCGCGTTGAGGCAAATTACTTAAGTCTACTAAATAGCTTAAAATTTTTTCAGGAGGGAACCATGGAAATAAACCTGCACTATGGAGAGAATGTTACGCTCGCTCAGTTGAAAAAAA
>ERZ857840.1257-NODE-1257-length-29671-cov-27.807942_pt1 | contig 29671 bp, 30 predicted proteins | sample MGYA00519760_ERZ857840 | MGnify/ENA primary metagenome ERZ857840 (study PRJEB31778, sample SAMEA3449371) | human gut metagenome | biome: human gut; feature: human-associated habitat; material: faeces | place: United Kingdom | collected 2010/2012 ... | reverse complement strand
AGCACCACGGAGAGAGCGCCCGCTGCCTTTGAGTCCTAACTACACAATTCTACTGACTTGCGCCATGAGATACTCTCTGCGTTTATGATCTGTCTTCTCACGACTTTCTCGCAATGACGGACTTTCGTCCCAGTGGTTTCCCGCCTCGATCATATCCTTGCGCTTACAGTGCCGACCGCATGGGGAATCGCACCCCTTTCCTTCAGGGCAATCACCTGGCCGTTTCCAGCTCGGATGACCGCCGTGCAGCATCATCGGACTCGATTATTCTGTTTTCCAGTATCACTTTGTTTGTTAAGGGAATACTACAATAAATCCTCCGGAAATGGGCTTTCGTGAATTTATCCCATTTGCGAAGCAAACTCCTCTTTAACCATCTACATTATATCGGCCTTTTTGTCGCTTGTCAATGCCCGAAATGCGGTTATTTAGCAAAATTCGCACACAAATCACAAATGTCTACATTGATCGCACCCAATTCACCCGCATTTTTGCAGAGCCATATCGATCAAAATTAAAATGTTAGTAAAATACGCCGTCAAAAACATCGTCAAGGAGGATATCATTATGCCAAGGCGCGGAGAAAACATTTACAAGCGTAAGGATGGACGCTGGGAGGGGCGGTATATCCGGGGACGCTCACCTTCTGGTCGGGCCGAGTATGGTTATGTTTATGGCAGCAGTTATCGGGAGTGCCGTGCAAAACGGCAGCAGCGCCTGGAATCCCTTCAAGAACTGCCGGCGAAAACTTCCTCACTCACGCTGAATCAGGCTGCGGAGCGGTTTCTTGCGGACAAACAGGATAAATTGAAGCAGTCCACGCTTGCCCGATATGCCTATATGCTGGAACACTATATTCTGCCCGCTTTGGGAGCGGTGCTTGTATGCCAACTGACGGCGAATCAGATTTCCGATTTTTTTCGCCGTCTTCAGAAAAATGGTCTTTCCGGAAAAAGCGCCAGAGATGTGGGGGTGTTATTGAAATCCATTCTGAAATACAGCGCCCCAAAAGCAGGCTGTTCCTGTCCGGGCCTGACTGTGGAGTTGCCAGCATATCGGAGAAAGCAGATTGACATATTCTGCCCGGATGAAATCCAGCGATTGGCACAGAAGATTGTAGTTGAGCCGACGACCACTGGGATCGCTATTTTGCTAACGCTAAACACCGGCTTACGCCTTGGAGAGCTGTGCGCCCTGCAATATAAGGATATTGACCTACAAAACGGGGTAATCCATGTCACCAAAACCGTGCAGCGTATCCGCAGCGGGGATCGCACTCGTCTGGCCGTACTACCGCCCAAAAGCAACAGTGCTCATCGTACCATCCCCCTGCCGCTGGACATGGCCACCCTCCTGAAAAAGGCTGTTCAGTCTCATCCTGATGGAGAAAAATACCTCTTGACCGGGAAAAATGTGCCTATGGAGCCACGGACACTACAATACCAATACCAGGTCTTGCTAAAGGCGACGGGTATTCCATATCGAAATTTCCATGTGTTGAGGCACACCTATGCCTCCCGATGCGTGGAGCGTGGAGTCGATGTCAAGAGCCTGAGCGAGATGCTTGGTCATACAGATGTCCGCACGACACTCCAAGTCTATGTTCACTCGTCCTTGGAGCACAAAATGCGGGTAATTCAGAGTATTTGCTTCCTTGCACCGGTGTTGGACCCGGACTGTTCGCCGTCACCGTCTCCGTCAGATCATCCGGAAGCACCCCGATACCAGCAGTTTTTGACGACTCTATCGCAAATGGGATAAATTTACGAAAGACAATCGCTTCTCATTCCCACAAGGTTCATTACAAATTCATTATACTGTTTGGCATGTTGTCGTCAATTCGTTTGCTGCGCCGATATGTGGTAAAAGTGGTGTCACCGTTAGGGCAACACCACTTTTTTACTGCTATGGGTGCAGAATGCCGTAGCCCATGATTTCATACTGCCCTATCTTCGCTGGAGAAGAAAATGCCGAAGCAAGAGCCGACAATCAGCGCAATGAGACAGATAACAACAATGACCACAACCGCAACCCAACCTCCGGCAGCGATAGCCGCAACCAGTGCTTTCATCGCCGCTGCGATGGCCTTGATTGCCGCCGCAACAGCTTTCGCCGCCGCGACAGCCGCTTTGTATCAGATTGCAAAGAACGTACCGGACAACCCGGATGTTCCGACTTCCAAAGCCGTGCGTACCATTCGCCGCTACGAGGAGCTGCATCCTCATAACCTCGCACAGAAGGCCGCCATCATCGTGGAAACCTTCCGCGATGTTACCAAGCACAAGATCGGCGGCCTCGGAAAGATGATGGTTGTTACGGCATCCCGTCTTTCGGCTGTCCGTTACTACCATGAAATCAAGCCGTATCTGGAACAGAACGATTATGACGATATCGAGATTATGATTGCGTTCAGCGGAAGTCTTAAAGACCCGGATGAGCCCAACAGCCCGGAGTACACCGAAAGTTCCATGAACGTGGACAGCAACGGAAACCGCGCCAAAGGGAGCCAGACAAAGAGCGTATTCCACGATGAAGGTGATATCCTTATCGTTGCTGAGAAGTATCAGACGGACTTTGATGAGCCTCTCCTGCATACCATGATCGTGGATAAGGAACTGCGCGATGTAAAAGTCGTTCAGACATTGAGCCGTCTGAACAGAACTTATCCCGGCAAGGTGGATACCTATGTCCTTGACTTCGTGAATGATGTTGACCGCATCCGCGAGGCGTTTCAGCAGTTCTATCAGGAAACGAGCCTTGACGGAGAAATCAACTTTGACCTTATTTACACCACGCAGAAAATCCTGCGCAGCTTTAAAGTTTATACGGATGCTGATATTAAAGCGGTATCACAGATTTACTTCGATCCCGATGTCCGTAAGGCGAATGCGACACAGGGCAAAATCTCCAATATCCTCAAACCTGTCGCGGACAAGTACAATCAGCTTAATCAGGAACAGCGGTATCAGTTCCGCAGAGAAGTCCGTGCATATCCGGTGTCTTTGGCCTAATTCGCAGGTTGATTGGAAAGGATCGTTCCGACGAGAAGGAAGCGAAAGACGGCATGTCCGCCGAGGATGCGGCATACGAGAGAAAAGTGAGGATAGGCAATACCCTCCGAGTTCTTTTCCCGATACTTGCATTTGTGCTTTTCGGGGTGCTCATCATGCTTCTCCAAGGTGGAAGATTCTGACCATAAGAGCTATTGCTTGTTCTTTCTCTGTCTTAATACCTCCGATAGAGTGAGTTCTTCTGGATGTGCCATGGTGACGCTACCCTTATGACAGCCTGAAAGCGCACTTCCCCCTTGGCGGGAAGTGCGCTTTTTCCTTCCTATTTGAGCCGATAAAAATTGCTGGTCAAGCTGCCGTTGGGACGCTGGCGATGGGTGCGCTCCAAGAATCCATGACGCTCCAGGTCCGCCAAGGCCCGCTGCACGGTGCGGCGGGACAGCTTCAAGTCCTCCGCGATCCTGCGGACGCTGGGCCAGCAGGTGCCGTCGGCGTTGGAGCGGTCCTTGAGGTACATATAGACCGTCTTGGCCCGATGGGATAGTTCCTGATCCGCATAGATGCTTCCAAAGTAACTCATGTCTTTGCGTCCTCATTGTAAAGTTCCATGGCCGAATAGGGGCTTCTCCGCTCGGCAACAGGTGCTTGCTGCACCTGCGTGGGTTGGGTGCCATTCTTTCCGTAGGCCCGGTCGATGCGGAGGAATAGTTCCTGTCGGCTGGCGTAGGCCACAGGCCGTGCCGCATGCTCCGGGGTAAAGTGCGGCGCACCAAAGGTAATGCCCCAGTCCAGAAACAGGCGCAGCTTTGTCTGCATGGGATGCGTCCCTGTTTTCATGACCACAAAGCTGCCCTTGGGGATGGATTTCAGTTCGTCCGGCGTCATGAGTGGTCGCTCCATCATCTGCAAACTTTGACTGGGATCATTCTTACTTCTGCTGACCGAGCCGGACAATACCGTGCGGCTGCCCAGCGATTTGGAGAGCTGCTCCGCCGTCTGACTGTTGGGCGCAAAGCCGCCGAAGATGGTATCCTGACAGTTGTCAGTCAATATTTCTGCGCCTTCTCTGCCGTAATTCTTCTCCAACTGCGCCAGCGATTGGATGATGGGTACCAGTGTGATACCACGGGAGCGACCCGCGCTGAACAGCGCCTCCACATCAAAGGCGGGCATAGTTCCGAACTCATCACAATAGAACACCACGCGGCTGGGCAGCCGACCGCCGTTTTCATCCGCCACGGCAAACAGCTCCCGTGCCAGCGTCTGTATCATCAAGCCCGCCATGAAGTTCTTGGTCTGATCCTCCTCCGGCAAAATCAGGAAGATAGCGGATTTTTCCGTAGCAAACCGCTCGGCGTTCATGGTGCTGTCAAAACACAGCACCTGCTCCAGCTCGGAGTCCAGAAAGGCGTTGAGGCGAGACAGTACCGTGCTCATGACCGAGGCCATGGCCTGGTCGGATGTGTTCAGCGCCGCCCCGGCAAACCACCGTGCCTTGTGCTCCGGGGGCAGCTTTTCCATGAGGATGGTAAACCAGTTTTTGCCCCGTACCCCCGAGGGGGCCAGCAGTTCCTGCACCAGCTTGAACACGGACACGATGTGCCGCCGCTCCTGTTTTCTTTCCGGCGGCAGAAATTCTGCCAGCATGAGCACCACGGAAGTCAATAGCCCCTCTGCGGCATCGTAGAAATAGGCGTTCTGGCCGTAGTCTGCATCCCCATTCGGTGACACGATGGTCTTGGCCAGGATCTTGGCGTACTTCTCCGCCTTGGCACGGGCGGCAAGACTGCCGGTGGCCTGCGCCGCATCCATGTAGTGGTTGATGAGCGTCATGAGGTTGTAGCCATCTGAGCGGGTAGGGTTTCGCAGATCCACCACGGATACATGGTAGCCGTAGTATTTCTCCGCAATGGCGCCGTAGTTGCGAGCCAAGTCACCCTTGGTATCCAATGCCAGAAAGCTCATGCCGCTGGCACAGGCATATTCCAAATTGGGATATAGAAAGTAGGCCGTTTTGCCCACGCCGGATGCGCCGATCATAAGGCAATGCACATCGTCCTTATCCACCAGTGCGGTGATACCACGCTTATGGCTGATGCTGCCCAGCACCAGCCCCTGCACTTCCGGGCGGTGCAGCCCTTTGCGCCAACTTGCCGCTTGGAACGGCACGAGGGCATAGGTCTTACGAATCTCTGCGTCAGTTGACCAGCGGGCCGTGCCGTGCTGACCGTCGCCTACGGTTTTGGATTTAATGTTGTTGAGAGTGTAGCGATTGTTCAGCAGCGTCAGGCAGCCTATGACCGCCGCCATGACGCCGCCCGCTGCAAGGAGGAGCCATAAGTTACCCATGGCCACCTCGCTTTGCCCGCAGGTCATCGTTCCAGTCCTTCCCCTCCGGGCGCAGGCGCTCCACATCGTAGCCCATATCCTCCAGGGTATCCAGCATACCATCGCAGGCATCCTCGCCCGCCTCGTCATTATCCAAACAGAGGTACACCGTGTCCAGCTTCGGGTTCTGCCGCAGGCGCTCCAGCACAGGCTGGATGGAGGTGCCGCAGCAGGCCACATAGCTGTGCTCCAGCCAGCCCGCCGGGTAGAGGGTAATGTGAGACAGTAGATCAATGGGCGCTTCAAAGACATAGAGGGAACGGTCCGTCCCGTTTTTGTGGAAGCTGTGTTTTATGTCGCTGCCCTCCACATTGATGCGGAATACTTTGCCTTGGGAGCCGGTACTGCGCAGATGTGCGTGCCGGGCTTCTCCGTTTTCATCCAGCCCTACAAACACGCAGTTGTGGTGTGGGTCGTCCTCATAGAGCAGCTTCTCCTGCACAAACGCCGTGACCACATCCCGGTCGATGCACCTGTGTTTGGTGAGATAGGCATACATCCTGCGCATAGTCAGGTAAGACTTCGGCAGGGCAAAGGGCTTTGGCTTCTGCGGCTCCGGTTCCTGCTTTGCGATGGGAATAATACTCTGCCCGTCCCGGCCCAGCAGCATGGTCACCGCTTCCGGGTAGGACTTCCCATAGAACTGCTGCACGAAGCTGATGGCGTGTCCGCCTCTTTGCGCAGCATGGTCATACCACATCGCTCCACGCACAGTTATGCTGTGGTCACTGGCCAGACGGTATTCCCGCCCGGCCAGAAGGAGCTTTTCGCCCCGGTCACGCAAAAAAGACGGCAGGTCAACCTCGTTGGCCTGCCGTTTTTCTGCGGATGTGAAATATACAAATTTACCCATGCATTATACCTCCTGCTACATGGTGTTGTCGTTGACATGAGGGAGCTGCTCGTCCTCGTGGTCATCCCGCTTGTGTCCCAAGGCCATGCGCTTCTCCTGCAGCCGTCTGCGGCGCTTGGAGTCGATTCGCAGCGCAGGTGGGATGACCGGCATACTCGTCCTAAATATCTGCCCCATATGATGCAGCAGCCGCATGACCACATTTGCCGGAATATGCCTTGCAGACACAGTTTCTCCCACTGGCTGCACATCAACAGAGCCACGGATAGGCGGCGTTTTCTCTGTCGATTGCTTTCCCTCCGGCTCCGTACTGTCAGCAGACGGGGAAAACGAGATGTCCTCTGCCTCTCGGATGATCCAGTTTTTAAGAGAACGAAACTCCTTTCGCTGCGTTAGCGGCTGGCGAGGCGGTGTGTTCCGCCCGTAGTAGCCCGCGATCTCGTCCTTCAGCTGCCACCATTGGTCGTAGCAAGCCGCCACCTCCGGGAGCTGCGCCAGCCGCTCCACAATGGCATCCACCTGTGCCTTGACCGATTTTGGCAGATAGGAATAGACATGCTTGCCGCCGACTGACTCCAATGCATGAGACAGATCCCTCAGTTGCTGCTCGATGACAAGGTCAGCAGACGCACTGCTCTCCAGCATCTGAATATACAGCAGCAGTGCTTCTTTTGCCGTTTGAATGCTTTCTTTGTAGGCCGCATCTTTCTGGATGTAGAGCTGTGTCATCTCATTCCGGAAAATTTCGTTCGTCATTTTGGAGCGCATAGCGGCAATACCTTGTGGTGTGAGGTGGCCTTTCTGAGGATCTGCTGACCATGCCATCATGTGGACGTGCGGATGGTGGCCCTCGTCGTGGTATGCCGCATACCAACGAAACTTCTCCGGTGGAATACGCATGGCCTCCGCAATGGAGTGGCTCTCCTGCTTCAATAGGTTCTGCCATGCGGCTGCTTTGCTGTATCCCAGGCGCTCCGCATCCTCACGCCGCAGGGAGAAAATGAAGGTCCACACTTTTCCGGCGTGAGTCTCCAGTTCGCTTTTTGCCGCCTTGAGATCCGTAACATCCGCTGCACTGAATAGCCCGTGACCGCCGTGCTTTTCCGCCCGGGGCCGGTTGGCGATGTAGGCCATATAGCCGCTCTCGGATTCCAATTCATGCAGATGCGTATCCAACGCAGCAGCAATAAAGGCAGACGCCGTACCCCGGTTGGGCGTCTGTAGGTAGTCGCTGTATTCGAACAATTCCTTTGCATCCGGGAAGTCCTTCAGCAGCTTTGTGAGGAACTGCATCTGTTTTTTAGTCACCGGCTCGGTGCTTTGAATGATCTCCACGCCATCTCGCTTGGCAACATACTCCATGTATCTTGCCGCACGGCCTCCTTGGATGTACCCGCTTTTCTGTATCAGCCGTGCCATCGGTTACTCCTCCTGGTGAAATAGCAACACATCCCTAAAAGAGATGCTGCCATGCGTACCCGCCACCTCCCGGACACTGTTACCGCGCATTTTGTTGTACTCGTCCCGGGTCATGTCTATGTCTCCGCCCAGCAGATGGTTGGTCATGTTGTGCTCCACCACCAGCTTGAACAGCAGCTTGCCCAGCCTGTCGCCGAACACACCCAGTGTGCCCTCCAGCATCTCCTGTAGTGCGTGGGGCAGATACGCACTTGTCCGCTCGGCGTGCAGACGACCGCAATACTGCCGCAGCGCCTTCTCCACAAACTCGTTGCGAGTAGGGCAGTTATCCAGCTTATAGAATGCGTCCACCTCTTGCCACACCTCGTCTGACAGCCAGACAGAGTGTCGGCTTTTTCCGTTTTTATCCATTGAACCGCACCTCCTTCCATTGAGTGTTAGAGCCTCCCAAAGGCCCTGCAAACACGGGGCAAACAGGCATTTTTACAAGAAATAGCGCCAAAGCATATTCGTCTCCGCATGATCAGCGTCAATTTCAAAGTGCTGCAAACCTCCGTGGCAGTCCGCACTGCGGGCTGCCGTAAGGGCCAATGGCGCAATAAAGCGCCAAAGGCTTTCTCCTGCCCCGATTTCGGCGCACCGAAAATCGGCCCAAAACCTCGCTCAACCTGCCAGGGCGCTATCCTTACCCTCCCGCGCTCCCACGAGGCCACACAGCGGCCCACAGGGGCGGACACGGGGCATCTCCTGCTCGGCATCTCAGCCGACATATATCGGAGACGAAAAAAGAGAGCCGCACCAATTGGCACGACTCTCCAAATAGAATATTCGGTTTCACATCCCCAGCACTGGCGAAGTGTGCTGCTCCTGCTCCATCAGAAGTTCCAGGCTGTAATCCAAAATTTTCTCCTTGCGCTCGGTCAGCATGGTCAGGTAGAATTCACGCTGGATCGGCAGTAGTTCCGGGACATCTTCGAGAAAGTTATGGATCGCATCGAGGTCGATTCTTGAACAGACACGCTTGAGCGCCTCATTGCAATCCGGATTTTTCAGCGAGGAAATGTAATCAAAATAAGATATCTTTTTCCCGCCTTCTTCGATAGAGGAAGTTGGGAAGGTATAGATGCGCTGGTCGATTTCCGCTTCGTCTTGCAGCACAGTTTTCATCCGTTCCAAATCAAGCTGCGGGTACAGGCAGGAACCGCAGTCATAGACCGGCGCCAGCTCTGCCTGCTGCTTCTCCTCATCCACGAGGAAACCCCAGTTGCCGTTATGCCGGTCGAAGTTTCCAAGGAACGCATCCGCAATAAACATGTCCCAAAAAAATTGCCGCAGCTCATCGGATGGATAAATACTCTGCTCCTCGATGGCCTCCAGAATGGAGGACAGTTCTTTTCCATAACCGTTCTGTTCACTGTCGATGCAGGTATTCTTCAGATGGGCAAACTCGATGAGCCGTTTTCCGTCCTCTGTAAAATCCCGACAGGCAACTACCAGCTTTGTCTTGCCGCGGCTGTCCGTATAGTTTCCGAGGAGCGTTTCCTGTGTCCGAAAGCCCAACATTTCAAAGATATGACAGGCGACATATTCGCTGATGCAGCCGTTGCTGTAACTCATATCCCGATTTCGGCTGGGCTTTGGCGGGAACTTGAGCATATAACTATGTCCTTGATAGGTGATATTGATTTTATTCCCATTGGCTCCGCCGTAGGCGCGGAAGCGGTTGACTGGGCAGTTGGTAAAATCAATCATAGGTTCTCACCCCCTCATAAATATTTTGCGCGAAGATAATCAGCCTGCTCCTGCGTGATGGCATTGCTCCACTGATTGGAGTTAATCGCACTATACAATTCTCCCCACAGACAGTCCATATAAGACACCTTGTCCTTTTCGCCCTGAATGTACTCACGAAGCGCTTTATCCAGACTGGCAGGCAGATTCTTTTCCAAATAGGTTTGGTCAGTCGGCTTGCCGCCATGCATTTGTGGTTTCTCCACGGTCAGCGTAATGAGCTGCTCCATCGGGATATTCAGTGTGGAGGACAGCTTCATGAGTGTACCGGCACTGCATCGGGAAAGCGTTGTCTTGCCGGAGCAAATGTCCGCCAGCGTTGCCCAAGGCACACCGCTTTTCTTGGAGAGCTGGTAGCGGGAGAGGTTCTTTTCCCGCAGTATCTGTTGGATCGTCATATACATCACCGCTCTTATTATATCGGTGCGCCGATAATCAGTCAAGAGAAAACCTTGTAAACCTCTGCCTGCCATGCTTACATCTGCATTTCGGGAGTCTGTGATCCACTCTCCCGAAGCTGCTGGGCATACTCGTGCAGGCTCATGCCGGTTTGCTGCTGGCAGAACGCCTCCATCTTGCGTGCCAACACCTCCTGCTCAGCGGCGTTGAGGTGATAGCTCCAGTTTTCTTCTGTGCCATCTCCTTTGCAGAGATTCAGCTCCAGCGTGTCACAGAGACGGTCTTTCTCGATGTCGTAGTTGGCATAGATGTTGAGCCAGTCATCGTTCTGATCGGTGCAGACGAATGTACCGAAGGCGGCATCCACATCGAAGTCCGCCTGCAGATAAAAGTTGAGCTTGCCATCCGATTCGATGATTTCCTCACCGAAAGAAAAATTCCGTGCAGAGAGATGTCCCGCCGAGGTGATCTCTTTGCCATTCAGATGATCCAACAGTTTGCGCCACTTATCATCGCCAGATGCGAATTGCGACCGGGTGGCGTGATAGACCGCCACCGATACATCACGCATTGCCCAGGTCTGCCAGCCATCCATAATTTGAACAGCCGAGAATTCACACTTGTCGAAGTTCACATCGAACACACCGCGCACCTTTCCAGTGTTCTCCATGCGAAGGGCTGTCAGGACATCAAACTCTTTTGCTGTGATGGGCTGCCCGCCGAAAAACATTCCGATGAATTTGTCTGGCGCCACGCCGTTGCCCTTCGTAACATAACCGCGCAGCTTTTTCCCGACCGCCAACAGTTCCTCACCGGGCGAGGTTTTGAAGTACCATTCCTGGCCGCATTCCGTCACATGGTAGGCGGCATAAGTTCGGGCCGCTTCTTCCTCCGCACGCTGTGCGGCAGCTTCCGACTGGATTGCACGGCTGATACGCTCATACTCCCGTTCCGGAAGCCGATTGCAAAGCTCGTCCAGCACAGTTTCCAAATGCTCCTGCAGCGTCTCACCCTTGAGGTGCTTTTCAATGGCGTTCTTCCACCTCCGGTCCAGCCACAGGACGATTTCTTCATGCTGTGCCATGCTCATCGCCCTCTTTCTGCTTCGTTACGGATGCTTTTGCAGGCCGCCTGGGTCTGGCCGCAGGAGCAGACTTACTGTCCACATACTCCCGCACCGCTTCCGGGACTTCCGATTCATAGAGCTGCTGCAGCACATCCTCCATGCGCCGCTGCACGGAAGACCGCTGCTTGCGGAGCACAAACTCCAGCGCATCCAATTTGGCTGCGTCAAATCCAATGGTGATATTCTTACTTTCCAATTTCCGTTCCTCCTTAGTCATACTTGATACCCGGCACCTCCAGCCAGTGGGTCCAGCCCCGGCCCTGGAGCTTCGTTTTTACCACGCCGTACCGTGTGTCCATGGCCTCTATGACCTCACCGTTTCCAATATATACACCGATGTGCCCGGACTTCCACACGGCCAGTCCCGGCGTGTCGGGCATGGTCTCAATGCTGCCTTTGCGTCCGGCGTTATAGTACATACCGTCCGCACCCACATCGGGCATACCATTGCTGCCGTACTGGATCTCCATAGTCACGGTGTTCAGCCAGCCGTAACCTTTGATGAGCCCCACGCAGTCGGTGGTACGCCTGTTCAGCCAATGGGAACGGATGAAGTCGGCTTCATCCCCTACGCCCTCCGGGTATTGCGAGATCTTATATTGCAGCAGCTCCGGCGTCAGTACCTGCCCAAAAGTGCCCCACACATAACCCCACCCGGAGTTCCATGCGTTGGCGGCATAGATGGCCAGATCTGCACTGTTCTTTGTGGCAGGGTCTGTAAACATGGATGCCTCCAGTTCCATCGGCGCATTGCCTCCCGGCTCATAGGCTCCGTTGAAGGTGCCGCCGCCCGCGCTGCCCATGACCATGGAATAGATCTTCATAGCATAGGAGCGTTCCTCTGCCGTGACCGCACGGCCCAGCCACACGGATAGCTGCGCATAGACTTCTTCCATAGGAAGCGGCACGGCCACCTCATAGGTTTCGCCCGCCTCCTCCCGCACCCTTGTCTCCGTTTCATAGAAGCAAGCCACGAACGCCTCTGCATCCGACTGCGACAGCGCATCCTCTCCAAAGCAGAGGACAAAGAAAACAGCCTTGACCTGTATCGGGTCAAGGCTGTTTCCCTCGGCTTTCTGATTGACTTCGGCTACCGCCGCATCCAAATGGGCGAAAGAACCCCGCATCTGCGTGAGCTGTGCCCGGTATTCTGTCGGGACACTTTCAGACAGCTCCGTCCCATAGAACGCCGCCGATACGACAGCGCCGTTGTGCTCGGCTGTGCCGGAACCTACACAGCACAAGAACGCCACCAATAAAATCACCGGCGACAAAATCGCCGCCAGCACCCACCCGACTGTTTTGCGTCCCTTTTCGCTGGCCAGCACGGCGGCCGCCAGCCGAACAAGCTGTGCGCTCAAGCAAAGTCACCTCCTCCATCACCGACCGCCAGCCGAGCCAAACAGCACCGCCTTATGCGTCGGCGCCTTCACCTCCAGATGGTACCGTTCCATGCCGCATTTATACAAGCACTCGCCACGCCTTGCCCGCTGGATGAGTTCAAACTCCGCCTCGTCCAACTGCAGCATGTCCATGTAAAATCGCTTGCCGATGGAGCCGGGGTTGAACAGGAACTGGTGGGGCGGGATGGCGAAGAGCGGCTTCGTCATCTCCCGCACACCCTCCTGGTCAAAGTCCTCCAAGTTTTGGGAGGCCATCACCAGCGCAGAGTCCCGCTTGCGCACACGCTTTAGGCAGTTGCGGATGTACTCAATAGCCACCGGGTTAGACAGCCACAGGTACAGCTCGTCCAGCACCGCCACAGTATTGCCCGCCGTCAGCAGCCGGTCCGACATATACGCCAGCACATTGAACAGCAGGGCGTTCCGCAGGCTCTTGGCCGCCGTCAGCACACCGCCTACACCGAAGACCAGGAAACGGTCGCCGGAGATATTGGTGTGTCCGTTGAAGAACGGTGCATCCGCCCCCACGCATAGAGAGTGCAGCCCCAGCAGCACCTCCTGCAGCAGCTCCTGCGTGTACAGCGCACCCGGTTTGTATTGGGCCAGCTCCTCTTGCATGAGTTCGTACAGGTCAGAAAGAATGGGATAGTTCTCCGGCGCAAGCTGGCGAAAGTCTGTTTCCTCTGTAATGCCCCAACGGGCATACAATTTGGACAGCATGATCTCTATGGTGTCCAGCTGCGGGGCGGTGAGATCCTTGTACGCCCGGAAGAAGTCCTTCAAAAAAGAGATGTGCCGCGCCAGCAGAGTTGACTTGCGAAATGTCTCCGGGGCTATCTCGTCGGTGTCCTCGTTCCAGCTCCGCACTTCCAGCACATTGATGCGCTTTTCTCCGGCCATCAGGTCGATGAAGCACCCACCTAAGTTTTCACACAGCTCCTCCAACTCGTGCTCGGCGTCCAGGGCAATCACCGACTTGCCCGCTTCCAGCAGATTGCAGATCAGCAGCTTAATGAGATAGCTCTTGCCCTGACCGCTATTGCCCAAAATGAGGATGTTGGCAGAGGTCTTGTCGCTGTCCCGGCGGTCAAAGTCCACCACGATGTTGCTGCCGTACTTGTCTTTTCCAATGTAAAAGCCGTTGGGATCTGTCTTGCCGGAGTAGTTGAAGGGATAGAGATTGGCCACGCTGCTGGCGGGCAGTACCCGCTCGAACTCCCGGCCCAGCACATTACTGCCCACAGGGCTGACGCAGCAGAATCCCTGCTTTTGCCGCAGGAGCAGCTTGTCCACATTCAGCTTGCAGCGCACCAGCTCCGTCAGTACATCTGTCTGGAGCTGACGAAGCCGTTCCTTGCTGTCCGCCGTCATCTCCAGATACACGGCACAGTGGATCAGCGGCTCATGCTCCCGGTGCATTTTATGCACCAGCTCCGCCACATCCCGCAGGTTGCTCTCCGCCGCCACCGCCTGCCGCAGCTTGTTGGGGTCTGAGCCGTCCAGCTTGTTTTTCTTGTTGGCGTTGTCGATGATCCTGTCCTCCTCGCCGGGGGACACCTGGCGGCAGTAAATGCGCAGCGTCACACCGCTTTTCTCGCCCAGCTCCCGCAGGAGCGCCTGGGCCTCGGTGCTGGCCGGATATTCCCGCAGCGCCCACACGCAGCGGTAGGTGCTGCCGAAGATGTAATGGTCCACCTCGAATTTCACAACCCCCGGTGCGATACGATCCAGATAAGTGCGGAGGAACGCTTCCTGCTGGGAAGGGGCCTTTTTAGAAAATGGATTCTTCATTTTTCCTCCTCACCACATATATAGTTCCATGTACGGCTTCAGTTCCGGTTCCTGCCCGGTAAACTGCTCCGGCTCCTGAAACATCTGCGTGTATCGCTGCACCTGCTCCTCCGTCAGGGAGCAGAAGCTCCCTGCATGGTCATCTCCCACCAAAAAGAAAGGCCCGCAGATGATGTCATCTCCCAGCCGCCGGTTGGGCTGCATGCCGTTCAGTTTTCCCTCATCGTTACAGCAGAGGATGACGCCGTCTCCCATAGAGAGAGGCTGGAACAGGCCCTCTACCTCCCGCTGGATGGCCTTCAGGCCCTCCTCCATCTCTTTCGCATACGGAGCTTTTCCCGGCTCCACTTTCAGAATTCGCATTTCAAACCTCCGTTTCCGCTGTCAGCCACTGCGCCCCGTCTACAAAGGAGAATACATCGTGGGTGGCGTCCTGCTCAAAATAAATAGCCAGCAGCTCCAGAAGCCGCTGTCTCTCCGCACGCTGAACGACAAATCCGCAGTCCCGGAACTGCTGCTCCAGGGATGCATAGTTCATGGTCCCGTCCGTTTTTCTGCGCCGCAGCACGAAGCAGAACTCACGGGAGGAGGACATGGTGGTCTGGACGCTGTCCAGATGCTGGCGATCCTGCACCAGCAGCCCACGGATGGCGGGCATATCTTCCTCCTCCAGCCGCTGCCGGTAGAACTGGCGGTTATCCTGAAAGGACTCCTTGGAGTCCAGTGCCAGCAGCTCCAGCTCCGCCATACCCTTCAGCACGCCCAACAGCTCCTGCACCTTTGCCCGGACGCCCTGTTCGGGCAGGACATTCAGATTGCTGGGCCGGACGAAATAGAAGGCCAGCTCTCCGTCCGCCGTTACAACGCTGTCATTTTTAATATCATCGATGCCGATGAGCTGCCGGGTAGATTTTTTCCTGCTCATGCCGATTCCCTCCACACATAATATTGTTGTCCGAAAAAGAAAAACGCCGCAGCATAGCGCAGGAAGTCCAGCATACTGATCCCTCCGTGCCGAATGCAGAGAAAGGCCAGCGCCGCTGTAATGACCAAGGGGATCATGCTGCCGGTCTGGGTCAGCGCCAGCACCGACAGCAAAAGCCCTGTCCCGATCCACGCCACATCCCGCAGCGTCCACAGCCACAGCATAGGCCGGGCCGTTAAATTTTCGGGGTATAGATACATAGTTCTCCTCCCAAAAGCGAAGCCGCAGGTGTTTACCTGCGGCTTCTGTGTGTTTTATTCTTCACTCTCGGCATCATTCAGCTCTCGCTCAATGAGCCCGAGAATGAAATCTTTCTGCTTCAGGCCGTTCCTGGCCAGATAGTCCTTCAGCCGGCCGAAGAGTTCCTCCGGTACCTGAAAGGCGATGGTGCGATTGTTGGCGTTCATAGTTCGTGCTCCTCCTTCAAAATGTTCTCTGAGTATGTCCGTGATGTAGTCGGCCAGGGTCTGGCCCCGCTGCTCCTGCTCCGCCCGAAGCCGCTGGTGCAGCGATAGCGGGATGGGTGCGCAGAGGTTCTTTTTTTCTTCCATAGTCTGCTCCTTTCCGCCTCTCCCGAGGCAAGCAAAGCATAGCCCAACTGCGGCGCATAAGCTATTGACAAGTCTAACGAGAATAGAAGCCAAAGGCAGCATACCGGACAAGTCTAACGAATATTTTCGCTCATCTGAACCGCCTGCACCAAACACTGCATCACGAAGTCCACACAGGGGATGGCCACACTGTTGCCCAAGGCCTTATACCTTGCGCTGTCGGATGCACCGGGGATGTCCGTCCACCCGTCCGGGAAGCCCTGCAATCTCTCACATTCCAATGGAGTCAGGCGGCGAATGAGATGGGCATGGACATCTGCCTTTTGGCAAACGAGATCGACGGCATCTTTGCACTGTCGTGCGCTCTGTGTGCTGACCACATCATTTTCCCTGAAGTCATCCACACGCTGGCGGCTGTAGACCGCATGGTGATCTGTGGCAGTCAGGGTATAGGCGATGTCCTGCTGGTATCCGATGCCGTTCCCACCATTTGGCGGCTGGCGGTCTATGGCATTTCCCGTAATGCAGATCACAGGTTCCTGCTCCACCAGCGGTACATTATTGCCGCCCGTCCCATAGCGGGCCGACATGGTGGGCGCTACCTCCTCCATCTGCCGGTAGCGGCTGTCAATGCCGTGGTTTTCATACACCAACGGCTGATGGCCGTGCTCCTGCGCCCGCAGTGTACCTGTCATACCCTCGGAAATTTCCATGACCTGACCGCCCTGATCGTTGATGCACAGCACAGATGGCATACAGTTGCCACTGGCGCCTGCCTTCAGTGTTGGGGCAACGCTTTCGTGGTATCCGATGCTCCCGGCACTGGCTCCGGCTCCTGCAGAAAAACCGGCGACAAATGTCTGCTGTTTTATTCCCGGCTGTGCATTTAGAGCACCCGCCACATCATGTAAGTCACGAACCTCATCTCTTTGGTTGGCCGCAAAGGCTATAACGCCATTCCTGCCGGTGGACATCCCACAGTTCACGCCCAAGGTCGCTGCCACATCACCGGTCAAGTCTCCGTTGTAGCCGTCAAAGCCCTCAGTGTTTTCACTTGCCTGCGTCACGAAAGTCTGCATCTGCATATTTGAGGTGGCCATCAGCGCACCAGACACCCCTTGCAGGTCGATGCCCTCGTCCCGCTGGTTGATGTGATAGGCATCTATATCTGTGATCTGGCCGTCCGGGAGCGCAAGACCCGCCTGGATCTTCAGCGCCCGTTCCAGCTTCTTTGGCAGCGCTTTGCCCCGTTCAAACGCCCGGCGCAGTATCCCCATGCAAGCCTTCGCTGACAAATAATACTTTGTCGGCGGTGCGCCCTGCAAAATCCGCGATAAGGAAGATTCTCTTGCGCCTCTGGGGGACACCCCAGTATTGAGCGTCCAGGCACCGCCAGCATAGGGAGAAATCAGTTCCCAGTAGGATTCGCCCAGCAGGTTGCCATGCCCAGGGGTAAGGTCCAGGGACATGAACGGTACCGCACTTAATTCGGACGATCTCTTCCAGGACGATGCGGAAGTCCTCGCCCTTCCGCTCTCCGCTGGAGAATGCTCCCGGCACATTTTCCCATACCATAAATCGGGGCCGAATATGGATACCTGCCCGGCCTCGTGATCTGTCTGCATTTCGCATCTCCTTTACCAGCCTGACCTGCTCCATAAAAAGGCCAGAGCGGGCGCCAGATAATCCGGCTCTCGCTCCAGCCACGGACAAGTCCTGACACGGGCTGCCGCCGCAGATGATATCCACCGGCGGCAGCATGGCCCCATCCAGCTTCGTAATATCTCCATAATGCAGCATCCCCGGCAGCCGCTGCTGCGTGACTCGAATGGGAAACGGCTCGATCTCACTGGCCCATAGGGGGATGACACCGTTGTGAATAGCCGCCAGCGGGAAACCGCCAATGCCGTCAAACAGGCTGCCCATAGTAATGCACCTCATTTGGCCGCCACCGTCCGGGCAATATTGACGGCGCTCTGAGCTGTGTAAACCGCCGAGGTAAGATTGGCCTTCGTGGTGGTGTCCAGCCCAAAGGCCCCGGCGATGCGGGGAATTTCCCCGGCAGAGAGCATGAGCCCCAAGCCCAGCAGGGCGTGATCTTTGAACACCATCAGCCCGGCCACAAGGATGGTGGCCTGCAAGAAAGCGGTGAGACACAGGCCGATGACCTGTTTGCACCACTGGACGAATCCGTCTCCATACCCCCTAGGCACAGAGAACATATAAAGGCTCCCCACGGCGATCTGGATCAGCAAAATACCGCCGCGCTTCAGATTGCTGAAAAACACCTTAATGACCGCATAGGCCATGAGGATAAGGCAGAAAAGAACCATAAGCCCGCTGGTCTCCCGTCCAAAGCCCCGCAGGGGATAGGTGGACTCCGTTAGGCTTTTCAGGTTTTCAAGATCTGCCAGCGCCGCCTTTGCCGCATCCCCGATGCTGGTGGACCCAAAGCCGGTGATGCCCGCCGTCAAGGTGCCCTGCAAGGAAATTGCCAAAGAATAGAGCCGCACCGGCACCTGGGTAAAAAGAGAGACGGCCAGAAAGCCCTTAAGGACATTCAGCGCCGTCTCTTTCACATTGCCCCGCCCAGCGGAATACTCGATGCCGCATTCAAACACAGCCACCACCAGTCCCGTGGCAAACAGAGCCCAGCCCAAATAGGAGAAAAACAGCACCACGCTCTGCACCCAGTTCATCTCGAAGAGCTCTGCGCCCATGCTGCCCATCTCGGAAAAGAAATTTCCGAGAAAACCCACCACCTGACTGTAAAACCAGTCCACGATCTGCCCCAGTATTTTGTCCGCTACAAAGTCCCAGATAAACAATTCATCACCTCCTGAACATGCAAAAACCGTCCCGCCAACCAACAGTGCAATTTCCCACTCATACCCCGATAATAGTCCAAATATACAGCGGCGCCGTCAGCGTAAAGACCAGGCATGCAAACAGAATGGCCGGAGCCGTCCATTCAAATTGCCCTGTTTTCCGATAGTCAAAATACGCCGTCCCCAGCTTCACGAAAAAGAAAATAGCCAGAATCATGTCGATGGCGGGGAATACCACCTTGTTGACCACCGACTTGATCTGCCCGGACGCTGCCGTCCAGGTGCTCTCCACCGCGCCCGCCACATCGCCGCTGCCTGCAGCAAAAACCACTACAGACAGCAGGCAGCACAGCAGCGCCGTGATGCTCAGCATGAGCATGATACGCTTTACAGTTTTCATTTCGCACTCTCCTTTACATTGTCATTTCATGCATCCCACGCCGCAGTTCACCCAATTTCTCCGCCGCCCAATCAGGGATACACTCGTCACGGATAATCCCCACGAACTCGGAGCGGTTCCACCTCGTGGTCTCGCCGTCTCCCAAACAGGTGCAGAGTACCGAGCGGCCACGGGCGTGGGGCTGACAACCAAAGCCACTCAGCGCCAGCCACAGCTGATTTTCCGGCTGCCAGCAGGATTCCCGCAGCGTGTCCGGCGACAGGATCAGCACCCTGCCGGTGAAGTCCTGCTCCCCGGAATTGGGTTCACAGTGTTCTGCGCCGAACAGGTGCAGCTTTGCCAGCTCTGCCCGGTATTCGCTGACGAATCCGTCCAACACGGCGGGGTGGCTATTTATGAGGAAGGTATGCCGGTGTCCTCCATCTTCGGGGATAAAGATGGTTCGGCTCCACTTCTTATTGTTCTCATGGTAGCGGCCGTCATAGGACTGCTCCTGCAAGGTGTTGGCCAGCACAAAGCCCACCCGCTTGTAGCCATACTGGTCGATAACGCTTTTGGCGCAGTCGGTCCAAAGATGCATCCCGTCAAAGCCCTTGCGGATGGCCAGCTCTATGGCCCCGGCGCAGGCACAGTTGGTGCGGAAATTGGCACGCCACAGCTCCAACTCGCCCCGCTCCCGAGCCTCTTTGGCCGTGTAGGGGTACATCGTCTCACTCGGCAGCATAGACAATGTCTCCTTCCTCCAAAAGCTGCGCCAGTGCAGACGGGCAGCATCCACTCAGCATGAGCAGGGGGCGAATGTTCTCCGGTACCTGCGCCATATCCTCCATGTTCCTTTCACAGCCGGCGGCGCAGGGCCTCCTGCATGCCTCCTGCAGCACACCCAGCAGTTCTACGGAAGCCCGAGACAAGCCCTCCAGTGCGTGCAGCAGCTGCTCTGCCGTCATTTCCTGCGGCATGAGCAGGATGTGGTCCTGTCCCAGCCAAGCAGACAGGGAGATGCCTGACAAGCCCAGTTCCTCCAGCGCACCGTTGGGAATGAGCAGGCCGTTCTTTTCAAATTTCATTTCATTGTTCATGCGAAGATCCTCCTATACTTTTAAAGGCCGCTGCGGTGTATGCACCAGCCTGCACGATTTGCCCCGGCTGTCATAGTCGCCGAAGAAGGACATCTGCGGCGCAAAGGTGCGGGGATCGTAGTTGGTCATGATGTACTCACGGTACTTGTTGTTTTTCTTCTTGGACTGGCTGTTGGGGCGCTCCACCTCGTAAATGAAGAAATCATCGTACAACTCCCGGATGTATGGGCAGTTGTTATAGGACACCATAGCGAAGCCCGTATGCTTTACCAGTACATCGTGGAGCCGCTGGTGGTCGCTGCGTGGAAACTCCACCGTGTAGCACTCTGCCTCATAGTAGGGTGGGTCACAGTAGACCACGGTCTGCGGGTCGTTGCGGGCAGTGATGATGCTCTCGAAATCCTTATTTTCCAGTACCGCATCCTTCAGCCGATGGGAGCACTCCCACAGATCCCGGAAAAACCGCCGTATATCGCAGGAGCCTACGCCATAGCTGTCTCCGCTGCCATTGTAGCTGTAGCGCTGCAGCTTATAAAATGCTGCGGCACGGCGCACATTGCCTAAACTGCCACGCTCCAAAAGCAGCTGCCGCACGACCTCCGCCTGGGGTGGTTCAAAAAACACCTCCGTCAGATCCAACTGCCGTTCCATGTACTCCATGGTGAAGTCCTCGCCCCGAAGCTGACGCTGCAACACATCGAATTCGTCATGGGCGTTGATGGGGAGAAAGCCCAACTCCCTGACCAGCTCCAGCGGACGCTCCTTGGCGCAGAAGAGCAGGTTATATAAATCGTGGTTCAGGTCGTTGTAGATCTGCAGACACCCGCTGGGGACGGAAGTATTCATGGTGATAATGCCGCTGCCGCCAAACACATCCACCAGTGTCTTGTAGTGGGTAGGCAGCAGCATTTGGATGGCCCACATGAGCTGGGCCTTGCCGCCTACCCACGGCATGAGCTTCGTCATCTGCCTACTCACCGAATCTCTCCAGCGCCCGCTCCAGTCCGGAAATGGCGGCGTCTAACCCGCTGCGCATCTTCTCAAGGCTTCGGATGGTGGCATAGACCTCTGCCGCCGTTTCCGCATAGTAATACCCCCGCTGATCTGCTGCGATCGGCACAGTGCCTCGCCGCAGGCGGTTGATGTGCCTGCGAAGCTCGTTTCCGCTGATGCCCAGCGCCCGCTCCAATTCCCGGCTGCTGACCACATTTTTATGTCCCTTGCATCCGTTCTCCAGATACCGGGAGATGGTCTCCTTCGTCATTCTTGCACTCCTTTCCGGGTACCGCTCACCGAAAAGGGTGCAAAAAGTGGGACCGCTGTCCCTTTTCGGAAAGCGGCCCCATTATTGATTCAGTTTACTGCATGGTCATATCCATGCCCTGCTGCGGCAGATGCATAGGCTGTCCATCCGGACGATGGACATAGCCATAGTCACTGAGGATGCCCCTATCTCTATACATCAGGTCTGCGCCGTAGGCGGTGAGATTCAAATTCCGGATGAGCAGGTCAAGCTCTGGCCCGTCTGCCATAAGGGAAAGTTCCTCCCGTGCCCGATCCTCTAACGAGTGGATATTCGGTTCGAAGGCGTATTCACTCAGGTGCTCTGTCAGCGCCATGGCATCCTCCAGCTTGTAAATATCCAGCTGACTGGCCACTGCCTTGAACGCCGCCAGTTCCCCATTTGCATCCAGCATTTCGAGACACTGCGCAAATTGATTGACCTGCTCCATGCTGGTGTGAGCCATATCTACGAAGGCCCACATCTCCGGCATGGCGGTGTCGCATTCCTCCAGCTGCACCTCCTGCCAGCTATCCACCTCCAGACAGTCCAGCACGGCGTCCAACTCCGCCTGCTTTGCGGGCAGGTACAACTTTACGGCACGGACATCACTGACACAGAGGAAATGGATCATATACGGCGGCTTTCGTGGCGGCCTGCCCAAGTTGGGCGGAGCCTGCCGCAGCTCGGCTTCCCGTACTACATAGCCGTTCGGGGTCATAGCGCCGTGTTCGTCCCGGCGCATTTTTTCACCGATCTTGGCATAGTCCAACAGCTCCAGCACACTATCCGGTACTTGTTCCAGTTCCGGCAGGAACTCGTTCTCCACATAGAACCGACCCAATGCCGCATCGTCCCGGATCCCCGGCACCACATGACAGCAATCCACGCTGTACGCCAGATCCAGCAATCGCTGGAGGGTCAGTTCACCGCCATTGGTTTGGCACAGCTCGTCGACCTCCATCTGCACCAGTCCCTCAAAGGCAATGGCTTCTACATGGTCGAATGTGCTCAGCTGCTCCGCCAGAGCGTTGAACTGATACAGGTCGCTGTCATCAAGGAGCGGTGCAAGAAAACCGTACCGGCCAATGTCCTCCACCTGCCAATAGGGTTCCCGTCCATCCACCAGCCGCAGCTTATCCAGTGCGTCTATCAGTTCCCACGGCGTAGCGGGCAGATCCAGCTCTGCGTGATTACTGCGATCCGGATCACCCAGATATACGGAGAAAACCTTTTTATCCAAGCTCCATACCCCCTCTCTGCTGCGCAATGTCCATACAGTTATCCGGGTCTGCGCCGGGGACATCCCAGCCGCACATGCTGCCGATCTTCATGGCTTCCTCCTGAGCGGGTGTCACACCCAGCTTCCGGTTTTGCTCATCCGCAATGCGGCGGTTTTCCTGTGCGTCCGGCGTAGACCAGTCGCTGGGATAGTACCCGCTCTCCCCACGCTTCACGCAGATGAGCTGGCCCGTACCCGGCAGCAGGGTAAAGCACAGCTGAGGCAGCTTGTCCCGGTAAGGCTCGAACTGCTCCTGTTCCGTTCGGATGCTCCAGTCCTCATCCTGCCACAGGTGGACATACAGTTCCCGGCCGCCGTCCAGCGCGATCTCCCGCTGCTCGAAGCCCTCACCCCAGCCGTCTGAGGCTTGGCCGGAGATGTACTTCTTCAGCGTGGCCAGCTCTTCAGCCGACAGTTCACCGCTGATCTGACACTCCGCCACGCCCCACAGCCTGCCGTGCCGCTGCTCCACATCGAAGACAACGGAATGCACCTTGTCGTTGACGCTGTCCGGTTTTCTGTACCAGTACATGATGCCTCTGACCTGTTCCTCCTGCATGCGGTTTTTGAATAAGGCGCTGCGGATCTTGTCCTCATACGATGCCAATTCGCCGCCGGTGAGCCGTTCCGCCTCCTCCGGCATATCGCCCCACTCGTCCGGCTCGTAGAGTTCGGCAGTCAGCGGCATATACAACTTCAGCACGCTGCGTTCGGGCGGCAGGACAGTGAAGCTGTCCTCGCCGGGGATGAGGGCCAGAGTCCGCCCGTTGTCCCATTTCATCTGAAATTGCCCGGCGTCATCTACGCACACAAGCGTACCCTCTGTGCCGGGTGCTACTGGCGCATAGGGGTCCTCCATGGAAACCAGCCGAATGCGGGTGCCGGGCGGGTATTTTTCCCGCAGGAATTTCACCATTTTTTCGGATGTAAACATTTTTAGATCCCTCCTATTTTCTGTGTATATTCAGATAGCGTATATGGATCATCCTCACTGAAGAAATCCAGCAAAATATTATCTGCCGCCTTGCAGACGGTAGGGTCGTCTGTCAGGACTTCGTAGCGAAACCCGGTGGTATCCCGATAGGGCAGCTCCTCCCGGATACAGTCCAGAAACGACTCTGCATCGTAATAGAGGATGTCATCGTCCCCGACAAATGTGGCCTTGCCAATAGGCTCTATAATGCATCACTTCCTTCTTTCGCAATACACCACCAGCCGTTGTCGCCCGCCGCTGGCGTAGGGATGGCAGGTGATGAGCGTCAGCAGGTCACGCCCCGGCTGGATCTTGATTCTGTTCACCTCATGGGGCTGGATGATCTGAATGTCAACCACCGTGTAGGTGAGCGTTTCCCATAGATTTGTAACCGTTACGGTATCGTCCACCTGCAAGCGGTCTATGTGCCGAAAATAATCCGCGCCATACCATCCTCTATGCCCGGCAATGACGCAGTTGGTATTTACGCCGCCAATGGGCGCCGAAGTGTTTCCCAGCACCGCCACCCCTGCGGCAAGGTGCGAATCCGACGCGCCCAAGTAGACCGGCATGACCAGCTCCAGCGTGGGTATCTCCAATACACCTATGATCTCGTCCTCCACGCCGTAGTCTCTCAGCAATACAGCAGGCTCCTCACAGGCCCCAGCGTCGGCCAGTCCCGCCTGCCGCTCCGTATAAATGCGCTGGTTATATCCCTGCAAGTCTGCCAGCAGCTCGGGGTATGACTGTCTCGCCTCCTCCAAAAAGCTCTGTGCCGCCGCGCCCATGTCCGCTTGCAGCCTATGCCCGGAAACCACCGGCCACAGCAGAATACAAAGCCCCGCCACGGCCAGCGCCACCGCCAACAAAGCAGCTTTTTTACCCACGGCGTTTCCTCCTTGCAAAGAAGCAGACCCCGCCAGCCGCAGCCAACACACCAAGGCCGATGCCCAAGCCCGTGAGATAGTGCTGCGTCCACGAAGACGCAGCCTTCGGAGTTTTTCCATTTTCTACCACCAGCTCCGGCACATACGGCACCCGATGTCCCCGCACCAGCAGCCGGTGGGTGTTCACCCCAAAGGGCGTACAGGTCACCAGAGTCACCAGGTCCTGCCCGTCCTCGATTTGCAGCAGCGATGTATCCCCAGGCAGCACTGTGGCGATCTGGTCCACCTCGTAGGCCAGCACCTCACCCAGCACATGGATGTAAAAAGTGTCGCCTTTCGCCAACTGGTCAATGTCTGAAAACAGCTTTGCACTGGCCATCCCGCTGTGGGCCGACAGCACCGCATGGGTGCCTGCCCCGCCCACAGGCAGAGAAGTCCCCACCACATGCCCCACGGCCCGCTCCAGCGTCTCCGCCCCCGTGCCGTGCCGCACCGGGAGATACACGCCGATCTTCGGGATGTCGATAGTACACATGGCCCCGCCCACGGAGAGCTGCTCCGCATAGACCAAGGGAGAGGCCGAAGCCCCTCCCGTACTGACCGCCGCCTCACCCCGCAGCATGGCGTTATATTCCTCCGCCGCCCGACGCTGCTCGGCCAGCTCCACATTGTCAGTGTCCGCAATAGCGGCGGTGTACACCGCCTCCACATCCGAGTGATACTTTTCACTTACCAGTTCACCCATAAGCGGGTAGAGCAGCAATCCCAGCGCCAGAAGCACACAGGCTACCGCCAGCAGTCGCCACTTCACTGGTCGTTCCTATTGTGCTTCCGGCCCCGGACCACAATAAACGCCGCCACGCCCAGCAGCATACAGCCGCCCACGGTGAACATCCAAGTGCCGTAGCCGCCTGTCTTAGGCAGGTCAAAGCCGCGGTTGTTGATGACCGTCAGCGGCACGATGGCATTGCCGTCCTCCATGTCCACCGCGTCGCCGTTGACGCTGCCGCTGGCCATCAGGAGCTTCACGCCGCAGATCTCGCAGGCGCTCTCGCCCTCCGCAGCGGTAATGACAATTTCAACGCCGTCCTTCAGCAGCACATATCCCTTGTCCGTGTCTGTCTCCGTCAGCGTGTAGGTGTCGTCCTCCAGGCCGTTCACGATGGTATGACCGCTGTCATTCGGAACAAAAGTGGTTGCATCGGCCTTCTTGCCGGTAAAGCCCTTGACATAGTACATGCCATCCCTCTGCTCGGCAATGACATACACATCGTCCGTATCGTTGTGCAGCAGGAAATGAACATTGGCCAGGTCGCCCTTGCCGTCCGAAAACTGCTTCAGCACATCCACACCGTAGGTATACACATGGCAGCAGTCCTGGAGCGTATCAAAGTAACCGGTATTGGTGCGCTTCCAGGTCAGCACCACCTCGTTGGGGTTGTCGCTGTCGCCCAGCTGTGCGCCGGCGGTAAGGGTGGCCGCATAGGTGATCCGCATAGTACAGCCGCTGTAACCACGCTTCACGCTGTCCGTGTAGACGCTCTCAGATTCGTTGATGTCCGCCAGCCCGGTCTCTGTCATACCAATGGTCATGGTGTTGGCGGCGTCATCATAGCTGACGGCGAACTTGCCGGAATCCTCGTCCCATGCCGTAATCTGATCTGTGCATCCGGCATCCCGGAAGAACTCGATGACCACATCATTCTTGTTGTAGCAGATCCCCTTACTCAGCGTGTCCACAAAAGTATAAGTCGTGAGGCTGGTAGCCTTGGAGGTAATGGTGGGCAGTGTGCTGATGATCTGATACTCCACCACATCCCCCACGGAAGCGGTGGCAGTATGTGCATAGCCATCCGCAATGTCGGTCAGACTGCCGGTATTCTTGCCGGTGCTGTTCTTGTCCTCCCGGACGGTTTTTTCCAGCGTGGGATTGCCGGTCTGATTCTTCGGGTACACAGTCACATCATAGTTCCAGTCTTTGCCGTCGATAGTGGTCATAGGCAGGCTCACGAAGAACGGGTTACAGGTGCTGATAACATTCTCCGGCACACGGGTCTCCACCACCAGATACAGCCCCTGCTCCAGACCGCTGACCTTGCTGTGGCCGCTTTCAGCTGTCTCCGCCATAGCCTTGCCGCCGTTGCGGACGGCAATTTCCAGCGCATTTTTGACGGTGGTAGCATTGTCGGCCAAAGCGTCCGCCAGGGCCTTGTTCAGCTTGTCGGAGGTAAAGTAGAACACGCCGTTCCCTCTCTTGTAAGCGTCCGCCTTAGTCAGTCCAATGGCCTGGAGCACTGCGTCGTCCGCAAATCCGTACAGCACACCCACCTTGTACTGACCGCTCTCCCGCTGACTGTAAGTGGAGATGGACGCCACCCGCAGATAGCTAAACTCCACCCCCTGGATGGCGTACTTTGCCAGCTTGTCGGTAACGGCATCGTCCTGGATTCCCGTGCTGACATAGGATGCCGCATCCCACGCCCCGTCTGCGCTGGCTGCCGTGATGTCGTACTTGTAAAGGGAAAGGGACGCCTTTCGCCCGGAGTCAATGGTCGGCGCCGCAAACGCCGTGGTGATAAGCCCCAAGGCCATAACCATAGCCAGGAGCAGCGCCCAAAGTCGCTTCGTTTTCTTCATCGTTCAGTTCTCCTTTTTCATCGTGGTTTTTTTGCAAAAATAAATACCTGTGCCGACACCCATGCCGAGCATGAGTGTCGCAAACAGAATATATATTGTGAAGCCTGTGCCGCCCGTAAAGGGCAGCGCAAAGCCCGCATTGTTGCAGGCGGTAATGGTGATGTCGTGTTCGCTTGCATCCAGCGTCCCCAAAAACAAAGGCTCCGCCAGCAGCGTCATTCCCTCCGCCGCCTGCACCTCCGTCACCCGGTAGTAGGTGCCGCCGTCTGCTGTCAAATCTTCCCAGCAAACCGAGCCGCCCGCACCCGTTTCCGCTGTGCTCACCTCCTGCCAGTTCACCTGGTCCGCAGAGGATTCCAGCAGAAACCGAATCCCCTGCAAAGGCACACCCTCGGCGTCCACTTTCTTCACAGTAATTCTACCAGGAATAGCAGCGGTCTTGATTTTGAGATAAGCCGTCACTGGGTCCCGAACGTTGGCGGAATAGGTGACCACATCCTGAATACCGGTAGCCGATCCCCACACGCCGTCGCCCCAGACTACCACGCCCGCATGGGTAGTGCCATTTTTGCTGCCCACTACGGTGACAGCCTCCGGGACAGGCTTCTCCGTGGAAACCGTCAGCACATTCCCGCTCTTGTTGAAAGTCAAGTCCGCGTCCTCACAGCCGAAGCTGTACTTTCCCAGCATTCCATTGGTGTCCGTGACGCTGCCCACAAACTTGCTTCCGTCCCAAGTCAGCTCCAGCGTCTCTGCATCGGTGGCGGTAGAAGTGCAGAAGCTGGGACGTTTGCTGTGGGTCTGCACAGAATCTACAATGGAATCATAGTAGCTGAGGATCTTGCCCCGCAGGGGATGGGTGGCATCCACCCGCTCCAAGGCCTCGTTATAGCCCATAGACTTCACATCAATATGGCGGAAGCTGCTGTCCCGTTCGCCTGCCACTACCTCCCAAATGAGGACCTGCGTGGCATAGGCCCAGGCCATCTTCTCCGCCGTGCTCTCTACATCTGCCCACCAGCCGCCGCCAATGGTCCCGTGGTAGCCGTAGCTCATGATACGGCCAATCAGCCGCTGCACTTCGCGGGGCGTAAGGGGATGCCCGTCCGGCAAAGTCAGGTGATCCCACCAGGTATCGTCGTGGTCTGTGATGGAATCGTAGTTTTTCTGCGGTGCGCCGGGTTCGATGCAGTAAGCTACCTCGCCCTGCCAGGAGTCCAGACACCGGAACTGCGTGTAGCTGGAAGCCCCTACCCGGTAGCCAAACCGCAGATCCAGCACGCCGTGGCCCCAGTTACCGCTGGACTTCAAGGTATCATCTGACAGGGGAAAATTCCAGATATACACCTGTTTGGATGCGGCGAAGGCTGTGGTAGGCAGCAGGCATAGGCACAGCACCAACGCCAGCAGAAAAGCCGTCCCGCACTTGATGATTCGTTTCAAAATAGACCTCCTATTCTCCTAAATTTTGCCATAAGAAAAAGGCTCTCCATGAGAGCCTTTCTCCTATATATTCTGCGTCACCCGCGACCGATGAACAGTTCGTACTGTCCGTCTCCGATCTGTTCTGCCCAGATCCAGACGGCGGTGCAGCCTTCCTGATCCTTATAGTACGCCAGATCATCCCGGATGTAGGCGGCCAGAACATCTTCCGTCTTACTGCTGCACCGAATGGGCGTATCCCATGTGCCGGCCGTCCCCTGATCCAGCACCAGCCCGATGCTCACGGCGCAGTCCTTGGCGTAGGCCAGCCAGTAGTCTATATCAAAGCCTTTCTCCTCCGGCTGGGGAGCTGTCTCGTCCGTCACGGGTTTAGAGGGGTCGGATTCTGTGGGCGGAGCCTCGGGCGGCACAGTCTCGACAGGCAGCACCTGCACCGGAGGATCTTCCGCTTTGGGTTTTGTTTCTCCGGCAGAGGAAGTGGTTTTCTTTTCTCCCGACGGCTCCGCATCGACAGGGCCGGGGCGTTCTGCCTCATCTTGTGTTACGACCTCCGAAGGGTTTTCGTTTCCATTTTGCGCCGCTGTGGTCCCGGAAGCGGCGGCAGATGCCACTTGCGGCGGATCTCCTTCTGTCGTTTTCGCAGATGCTCCGGCTCCGCCGCAGCCTGCGAGGAGAAGCACGCTCAGCATACCCGCCATGATTTGCAGTTTTTTCATTTTGTACCTCCAGTTTTTATTTTTCTTTTCCGTCCTGTGTTGGTACACAACACAACTACCACAGGATCGCCCACAAGTCAACGGGAATCTGCGCAGCTGCCATAGAAAACGGGAGGCCCTCTGGCACGAGCTCCGTTCCAACTCATGCCATGCCGCCCATTTCCATGCGGGATGCTTCTTCCTGCGCCATGTTCTGCCGCTGGACATCCAGATTATAGGCCGTCAGATACCCGTTATAGTCACCAGGGGACGGATTACAACGCAGGCAGTAGCGGTAATGCTCCGTTTCCACGATGTAACCGTAGTTTTGTGTCCAGCCGCCACTGATTTTGCCACCGCGGGCATAACAGAAACGCTCCATGGCAAAGCGGGTTTTCAGCACACTCTCCCGCAGCGTGTCCACGACCTCCTGCAGCTCCGCTTTGAA
>ERZ857840.1250-NODE-1250-length-29752-cov-8.448867_pt1 | contig 29752 bp, 26 predicted proteins | sample MGYA00519760_ERZ857840 | MGnify/ENA primary metagenome ERZ857840 (study PRJEB31778, sample SAMEA3449371) | human gut metagenome | biome: human gut; feature: human-associated habitat; material: faeces | place: United Kingdom | collected 2010/2012 ... | reverse complement strand
CATTTTAAAATTCTCAAAGAATTTCAAGGTTGTCTTTCTATTCAGTTATCAAAGAACTTTATTAAGTGTTATCAGCTTTTCTCGCCGACAGCTTAATTAGGATATCATTGCCATTCTTGTTTGTCAAGAACTTTTTTACTTTTTTGTCATATTTTTTCAAAGTGACAATATCTTGTATGTCAAGTTCTTTAACCAGCACTACTTGCATCAGCTTTTTGTGCAATATGCTCATAAGCACCTCTGGCAAATAAAAAGCCATTCATGTTTAATGAACGGCTTAAGCGGAGAGGATGGGATTCGAACCCATGCGCCCGTGAAGACAAACGGTTTTCAAGACCGCCCCGTTATGACCACTTCGGTACCTCTCCATAGCTATTTTATTGTGTCGCACCAGCGACTTGATTATATTATCATCACAGTGTAACTTTGTCAACAGCTTTTTTAAAGTTTTTTAAATTTTTTCATCAGATGTTTCTGATGATTGTTCAGGCCTCTCTGATGACACCGTATTTTTCATGTGCATATGAGCCGCCATCTGCTTTGTATAGCTAGCTTTGGCCGTTCCTACAAGTCCTTCCAGAGGGTTTAATACTGCTTCTGACTCGTTTCCTAATACATATGGTCTGAATAACATTTCATTAATCCAGTATGAGCCTATCATTATTAACACCATTATCAGTTCAAGCACAAATCCATATGCTACAGATGTCTTTACAAACATACTGGTCTTCATTCCAGAACCACTGTACTGAACAGCATATGTAATTATTGATTTGATATCTTTTATATTAGAATTGCCCACTATAAGTGCAAGCATAAGGCTTATAAAATCTACTACCGAAACTATTATCGCAGCAGCTCTTACAAGCTGCGAACTATTCCATATGTATAATCCAAATGCAACTATAGACAACATAAGGCACAATACACCAAAAAAATTATATGACACCAGATTTTTAGTTAAAGCATATGATTCAGCCTGCTTCCCTGCCTGCTGTATAAGTACTTCCATCGGTTCTATTCTATAAAACGGAAAAAATGCAAATATAAACGCCCATAATGATGCAAATGCACCAACAACATTAACTCTTTTAACTGAAAAACCACTCATACCTGTCTCCTTATACTGCATCTAATATAATTATTTATTAAAATATATTCTCTATAAACATTTCTGCTGTGTTCAAATCTTCTGGTGTTGTGATCTTAATATTTCTATAATCACTGTACACCAGTTTTATATGATGTTCCCCAAATCTTTCAAGTACCATCGCATCATCTGTTACCCCATTAAATCTGCCACTTCTATACAGACTACTATATGCAGATTTTATTATATCATACTCAAATACTTGTGGTGTCTGAATCTGCCACAATGTATTCCTGTCCGGTGTTTTTGCTGCATAGCCTTCTGAATCTGCTATCTTAATAGTATCTTTAACAGGTACTGCTGCTATACACGCCCCATCTTCAACAACAGCTTCATAGCAATCATTAATAAGCTTCTGGCTTATACACGGTCTTGCACCATCATGTATGAATACATATCCGGATTTCTTGATACATTTCAGTCCTTCCCATACTGAATCATATCGTTCCACGCCGCCCTGTATAACTTTTGAAACCTTATCAAGTGTATCATCTAAAATATTTTTTTTTACATATTCTATGTAATGATCAGATGTTACCAGTATTATATCATCTATATGCAGGTTATCCTGAAATGCTTTCAGTGAATAGTATATTACTGGTTTTCCTTTAAGCATCATATATTGCTTTGGAATATCACTATTCATTCTCCTGCCACTTCCACCCGCAAGAACTATAGCCGTATTCATTATATGCGTTCTCCTAATTTAAGGTTCGGGATAGCGTTTAAATCATAGCCATGACGAACTCCTTTAATATATTCATAATATGCCGCCGCTCCTATCATAGCTGCGTTATCTGTACATAATATAGGTGATGGCGAATAGAATCTGATGTTATTCTTTGTACACTCTTCCTGTATTGCTGCCCGAAGCGCTGAATTAGACGCAACTCCTCCAGCTATTGCAAGCTTATCCATTCCACATTCTTTTGCCAGCCTTACTGCCCGTGAAACAAGAGCATCTACTACCGCCTTCTGGAATGACGCTGCTACATCAGCCCTGTTTATCTCTTTTCCCTGCATATTGGCAGAATTAATATAATTAAGTACTGCTGATTTTATTCCACTAAACGAAAAATCATAAGGAGCATCATCAACATGTGCTCTTGGAAATTCTATTGCATCCGGATTACCTTCCTTTGCAAGCTTATCTATCTTAGGTCCTCCCGGATATCCCAATCCTATTGCCCTTGCAACCTTGTCAAACGCTTCTCCTGCCGCATCATCTCTTGTTCTTCCAACTATTTCATACTCGCCATAGTCGTTGACCTTAACAAGGTGTGTATGTCCTCCCGAAACAACAAGCGCAACAAAAGGAGGTTCGAGTTCTTTATTCTCAACATAGTTGGCACTAATATGACCTTCTATGTGATGTACCCCTACTAATGGTTTATTCTTTGCAAATGCTATTGCTTTAGCCTCCGCAACTCCGACAAGAAGTGCTCCCACAAGCCCAGGACCATATGTAACACCTATTGCATCTATATCATCAAGTGTTACTCCCGCATCTTCAAGTGCTTTCCTTATTACAGGATTAATATTTTCTATATGTTTTCTTGACGCAATTTCAGGAACTACACCACCATACTCTGTATGTATGGCTATCTGGGTATTAATCACATTTGACAATACCTCTCTTCCATTCTTTACTACTGCTGCTGCTGTCTCGTCACATGAACTTTCTATTGCAAGAATAAGAACATCATCTTTTTCGCTCATTTTATATCTCCTATTATTATGTATCGCTGTCTATTTCAGTTAGCTCCCAGAAAAGAATCTTCCAGTGTCCATCATCATCTTTTCTTAAGGTAAATTTTGTTGGTGAATCTATAAGCTTGTCACCCTGTCTCAGATAATACACTAATGCGATTGATGCATACTGCCTGTCTTTAAATGTTGAATATTTAGTCTTGGCAGCACTCTGTATAACATATGAACTTATACGTGTTTTGGTTGAATTATAATTGCCTATATCTTCCTTAAGTTTCTCATAGAAATCCGCATCTGTCTGCGTATTCTTTAATTCATCATCAAACATCAGACGTGCCTGCTTTCCTAAAGCTTCAATCTGCTCATTAGTAAGTGATGTATCATAATATGCCTTCGTTATTCTTGCATACAGATTAACTACATCCTTTGGTGATTCCGGATAATTAGCCATAATATCTTTTGAAATAAGCACAGAAACCTCACTGGTATCTGCTGCAATATCAGTAGCATCTTTACCTGTATCCTTATTAGCAAGGTAATAGTAATATCCCAGCCCCAACGCAACCAATACTGCTATTACAATTATCGTCCTTCCGTATTTTTTCATAATCTAACCCTCATCGTCAAACTTCAACTCAACTGTTCTTCCATCATTAGCTGCTATTGTAGCAGGGAATATCTTTCTTGCCTTATCAACATAATCCTGTGGTCTTACAAGTGAAGGACTATAATGTGTCAGCCACATTTCCCTGACATCCGCATTCTTTGCAAGCTGTGCCGCTTCTGTAAAGGTCATATGCTTATATTCCTTTGCCTTAGCTTCCTTACCATCCTCTCCATACATGCCCTCACATATGAAAAGATCTGATTCCTTAGCATTATCTGATATAATCTGAACAGGCCTGCTATCTGTACAATATGTTACTTTAAGCCCTTTTCTTGCCGCCCCCATAACCATATCCGGCGTATATTCTTTATCATCTATTGTAACCGCTGTTCCATGCTGCAGTTTATTCCACATGCTACACGGAATACCAAGTTCTTTCGCCTTCTCTACATCAAACTTGCCTATTCTTGGAATACTAATCGAATACCCATAACATATAACAGCATGATTAACCCTGAATGCATCTATCTCATATCCGCATATTGACAAATGCTCCTGCTGATTCGTAAGTTCTATCAGCTTAAGTTCAAATGGCAGCTCTGGTGCAATTACCCTGAGTGAAGAAACTACCCTGCCAAGCCCCTTGGGTCCTACAAGAGTTAAGGGCTTCTTTCTGTCAGAATTACCTATTGTGAGCAAAAGCCCCGGCAAACCACTTATATGATCAGCATGATAATGTGTGAAACAGATAACATCTATAGGATTAAAACTCCATCCTTTCTGCTTAACAGCTATCTGTGTTCCCTCTCCGCAATCTATCATCAGGCTGCTTCCGTTGTAACGTGTCATAAGCGATGTCAGCCATCTTCCCGGCAGGGGAAGCATGCCACTGGTTCCCAGTAAACATACATCAAGCATTAATCGCACCTCCTTCTGTTATTATACATCAATATATATTATGCAGTCTATTATTTCACCCAATAATTTTAGACATTATTACTGCGTCTTCAACTGGCTTTTCGTAAAATCCTTTTCTAATACCTATATTCTTATACCCCATTTTTTCATAAAGGGCTATTGCTGGCAGATTGCTCTGTCTGACTTCAAGAAAATATGATGTGACATTCTTGTCATTACCATACTTTTCCATTGATTGCATAAGCATCTGTGCTATGCCACACCGCCTGTAATCCGGTGATACCGCCATGTTGGTTATATTGCCTTCTCCAAGCACAGTCCACATACCACAATATCCTGCTATTACTCCGTCTGCCTCGCATACCAGATACACATTGCCCTGATTCCTGCACGCATCTGCAAATGATTTCTGCGACCATGGAAGCGAGAATATTCCCTGTTCTATCAGTTCCACTGCAAATGTATCGTCTTCCGTCATCGGTCTTATCACATATTTAAGACTCATGCTGTGCTTTCTCTCTTTCTGCCTGTGAAGGGCGCAGATAATCAGGCTTTAACTCATCAGCATCTGTATATTCGCCATTATCTGCCATCTGCTTTGCTAAAAGTGCTACTGAACCGGCTCTCTGTGTCTTGATATGAGCCGGTGCAAGAACACATTTGTCACCAAGCTGCTCTTTAAGGACTTCACCTGCGACATCTACGCCATCACCTACTAATACAACCTGTCCATCAAGTCCCACAAGCTCTTCAGCAAGCTCATCATATGACTCAAGATTAACATCTCTTACTGTAATAAGCCTGTCGCCGTCAAATGTATATATTCCGCTGTACAGATGTTTTCTTCTTGCGTCCATTACAGGACATATGTATCTGCTGTCTCCATACAGATTATATGCCATAGCCGCAAGTGTTGGTACTGCCACCATCTTCTTGTCAAGAGCAAGTGCAATTCCCTTGCCTGTAGCCGCACCAATTCTTAGACCCGTGAATGAACCCGGTCCCTTTGATACCGCTATAACATCAACATCATCAGGCTTTAACTGAACCATTGAAAATATCTCATCTATCATTGGAAGAAGTGTCTGTGAATGTGTCATCTTATGATTAATTGTGTATTCAGCAACAAGTGTATCATCTTCAAGAATCGCAACTGATGCTGTAACTGCCGAACTTTCTATCGCTAATATTCTCATACTGCCTCCTGCCCGATAGTTATTTTTCTGTAGTCAAAGCCTTTCTCAAGGTCTTTTTCTATAACTATCTCTATCGCATTATCTGGAATTATCTCCTGTATAAGAGTGCTCCATTCAATAAGGCACACCCCGTCTGAATAAAAATATTCCTCATATCCAAGCTCATCCATCTCTTCAACATCGCCAATTCTGTATACATCAAAATGATACAATGGCAGTCTGCCCTCATGGTATTCCTGAATAATTGTAAATGTAGGGCTGTTGACAGGCTCTTCTATTCCAAGACCTTTCGCAAAGCCCTGCGTAAATACTGTTTTTCCGACACCTAAATCTCCATTTAGACAGTATATCTGCCCCGGAAGAGCCTTCTTACCCATCTCATATCCTGCTTCAAATGTTTCTTTAGCGTTAAATGTTTCTTTAACCATATTATTCCTATCTGCTTACTTAAGCCACAGCCTTAGCAAGCTTATCCATATTAACCTTAACCTGAAAAGGCTTTAATTTCTTCTGACACATTTTAACAAAAGGAACTGCTGCCTCACCCATACTGTTAACTGTAAGCACATTGGCTCTGACAGATGAAAGATACAGAATAAGATTGCTTCCTGTGAATCTTATCTTGTATATCTGCTCCCATGCAAGTTCTTCTGACATATCACCCTGGCTTACAATTATCTTGTCTTCCCCGGCACTATAATGCATAGGCTTTTTAAATGCTGCAACTGTTTTCATCTGCTTCTTAGTTCCAAGCCTCATATTAACAATTGGATAAAAGAAGAAAAACACTCCAAAAAGTCCCATCATGACTATATATTTAGGAGACATTTTGAATATTACTCCAAGCACGCACATAACTATTGCAAATGCTGCAAATACATATCCGAACACTCCCCCAACATTGTGAAAAACATGATACATCTTGAAATCATTAAGTGCTTTCTCTGTAATTACGCTGTCGAATTCAATTCTATCTTCCATACAATACTCCTATTAATGCATGAACTTGGCAAGACCTGAAAGGTTAAGGCCTTCCTTCTTAGGCTTTCTGTCCTGTCTGTTTCCTTTGCCGTTGTTTCTGTTATTCTTATTATTGGAATTATCCTTAGTGTACTTTCTGTTAGCTGCCTCTTTTTCATCAAGTATCATTGAAAGCGAAATTCTTGCCTTAGGGATATCAACATCTATAACTCTTACATCTACGATATCTCCTACACTTACAACATCAAGAGGGTGCTCAACTCTCTTTGTGCTGCTCATCTGGGAAATGTGTACAAGTCCGTCCTGATGCACTCCGATATCAACAAATGCTCCGAAATCAATAACATTTCTGACTGTTCCCTTAAGTATCATGCCTGGTGTTAAATCCTTCATATCAAGAACATCTTTTCTTAATATAGGCTTAGGCATCTCATCTCTTGGGTCTCTTCCCGGCTTCTCAAGTTCTTTAACGATATCTTCAAGTGTCATTGTTCCTATTCCAAGTTCATCCGCCATCTTGGCAAAATCTTCAACTTTGCTCTTAAGTCCTATAAGTTCTCCTGATGTTATTGAATTAATATCATAACCTAAAAGTGCAAGAAGCTTTGTTGCTGCCTCATAACTTTCAGGATGTACGCTTGTTGCGTCTAACGGATTATCGCCGCCTGATATTCTCATGAATCCGGCACACTGTTCAAATGCCTTAGGTCCAAGCTTTGCAACCTTTAAAAGCTGCTTTCTGTTCGTGAATCTTCCGTTAGTCTCTCTGTATTCAACTATATTCTTAGCTACTGCCTTAGATATACCTGAAATATACTCAAGAAGTGAGGCCGATGCAGTATTTAAGTCTACTCCAACCTTATTAACGCTGTCCTCAACAACTCCTGTAAGTGTGTTCTCTAACTTCTTCTGGTTCATATCATGCTGATACTGACCTACTCCGATTGATTTCGGATCAATCTTTACAAGCTCTGCCAATGGATCCTGAACTCGTCTTGCTATTGAAACTGCACTTCTCTGTGCCACATCAAAGTCAGGGAATTCCTCTGTTGCAAGTTTACTTGCTGAATATACAGAAGCCCCCGCCTCGTTAGTGATTACATAATCAACAGGAAGATTCATCTCATGTATCATATCTGAAATAATCTTCTCTGATTCTCTTGAAGCTGTTCCGTTACCACACGAAATAAGATTAACGTGGTACTTATCTATAAGCTTCTTAACCTCAGCCTTAGATTCCGCCACCTTATTGTGTGGTTCTGTAGGGTATATAACTTTAGTTGCAAGCACCTTACCTGTAGGGTCTACAACTGCAAGCTTACAGCCTGTTCTGAAAGCCGGATCCCAGCCAAGAACAACCTTGCCTGCGATAGGCGGCTGAAGGAGAAGCTGTTCAAGATTCTTTCCAAACACTTTGATTGCTCCATCCTCTGCCATCTCTGTAAGGCTGCTTCTTATCTCTCTTTCGATAGCTGGTGCAATAAGTCTTCCATATGCATCTGCTATGCAGTTCTTAAGGTATTCTGCTGTAAATGCATTGTCTTTAAGAATATTCTTCTCGAGATATCTTAATATTCTCTCTTCCGGTGCTTCTACCTTAACAGTAAGAAACTTCTCATCCTCTCCTCTGTTAATTGCAAGAATTCTGTGTCCCGGAATTGTTGAAAGTGCCTCGCTATAATCATAATAATTCTCGTATACAGACTCAGCCTTTTCATCTTTGGCTGTTACAACAAGCTTTCCTTCTTTCATTGTGATGTCTCTGATATATGTTCTGTAATCTGCAACATCTGATATCTGTTCTGCAATTATATCTAATGCACCTGCTATTGCATCCTGTGCTGTAGCAACTTCCTTACCCTCTTCATCACTGATAAATTCTGCTGCCTTGACTTCTACATCTTCTGTAGCTTCCTGTGCATATATGAACTGTGCAAGTGGTTCAAGACCTTTCTCTTTCGCAATTGTTGCTCTTGTTCTTCTCTTCTGCTTATATGGTCTGTAAAGATCTTCTACAAGAACCATTGTTTCTGCTGCTGTAATAGCAGCCTTAAGTTCTTCTGTAAGCTTTCCCTGTTCTTCAATGCTTGCGAGAACCTGAGCCTTTCTGTCTTCAAGATTTCTTAAATACTTTAATCTCTCATCAAGATTACGGAGCTGTTCATCATTTAACGCCCCTGTAACTTCCTTTCTGTATCTTGCAATAAAAGGGATTGTACACCCCTCATCTATAAGTTTAACAGCAGCTTCTACCTGTGTTACTTTAATTTCCAGCTCTTCCGCTATCTTCTTTGCGATATCCATTAATCTTCCTCCGTTTTCATACGCATATTACATTTAATTATATCAATTTCATCAAAGTTTATCAACAGTTGCATAAACGCAAGAATCCCCGCACTCCATGTGCGGGGAATGAAATTTACTTCATATTCTTTTTCATCTTATCAAGTTCATCATCTACACTTGATGTATAACTGCCGCCTGTCTGCTCTGACTTATCTTTCTTGGACTTTTCTGACTTATTGTTAGCAAACAATACCTTTGCAACCAATCCGGCGCCGCCAAATATAAGAACAAGTATAAGAACCCATTCATACATTGTAATAGTTACAAGCCAGATTCTTGTTGACGCAACAATTGCCGCAATTATAAGTATCACTGATAGTACGGTAAATACTTTAGATACAAATGAGCCACCTGAAGCAAACATCCATACAACTCCAATTATTAATGGTACCATAATAAGACCTGATGAGAACCTGCCACCCCATAATGAGAAGAACCCATATGAAGATGATACCATAACTTTCTGTGACAATATGTACAGTCCCACAACAAGCATTATTACGCCGCCAACAAACTGTAACAGCTCATTCTTAGCTTCTTTCATATTCCTTATCCCCCTGTTTATCTACTCAACTATTCTTCTGGAACAAATACTCCATAGATAGTCTTAATAGCATCCTCAAAGTATCTGTTTCTTACACCAATGATGATGTTAAGCTCTGAAGATCCCTGATCTATCATTTTAACATTAATCTTAGCTTTTGCAAGTGCTGAGAAGATATTACCTGCTATACCAGTACTGTTCTTCATTCCACGTCCAACTACTGCAATAAGTGCAAGGTTAGCTTCAAGTTCAACAGAGTCAGGATTAACTGCCTTATGAATCTGTGCAAGAACCTTCTGTTCCTTCTCTACAAATTCATCCTGGTGAACAAATACTGTCATAGTATCAATTCCTGAAGGCATATGTTCGATTGAGATTCCGTTATCCTCGAATACTGAAAGAACCTTTCTACAGAATCCGATTTCTGAATTCATCATATCCTTATCAATGCTGATTGCAACGAATCCCTTCTTACCTGCAATACCAGTAATTGTGTATTCCGGCATATTACATGTTGTCTCAACAATCATTGTTCCCTTATCTTCCGGAGCATTAGTATTCTTAATATTGATAGGAATTCCACCCTTTCTTACAGGGAAGATAGCTGATTCATGAAGCACTGATGCACCCATGTATGAAAGCTCTCTTAATTCCTTATATGTAATAACGTTGATTGGCTTTGCATTATTTACAATTCTTGGATCTGCTGCAAGGAAGCCTGATACATCTGTCCAGTTCTCATACATATCAGCCTTAAGTGCTCTTGCAACGATTGATCCTGTTACATCAGAACCGCCTCTTGAAAATGTCTTAACCTTTCCGTTTGGCATTGCTCCGTAAAAACCAGGTACAACTGCTCTTTCAATATTAGCAAACTTTGCTTCACACACTGCATTAGTCTTTTCTGAATCAAACTCCCCATCCTTATCGAAGCAGATAACTGTAGCAGCATCTATGAACTCATATCCAAGATAGTTAGCCATGATAATACCATTAAGATACTCTCCTCTTGAAGCTGCATAATCTTTTCCTGCAAGTGCCTCAAAATTCTTCTTAATTGTCTCAAACTGTTCCTTTAATGAAAGCTTAAGTCCAAGTCCCTTGATAATTTCATTGTATCTTTCCTCAATTGCCTTAAGACTCTTCTCAATATTCTTACCAGCTTCTGCCTCTGCATAACATTTGTAAAGCATATCAGTAACCTTAGTATCCTCTGGAAATCTCTTTCCAGGTGCTGAAGGAACCACATACTTTCTGTCCTCATCAGCACGGATAATATTGCCAACCTTCTTAAACTGCTCTGCGCTTGCAAGTGAACTTCCACCAAATTTAACTACTTTAACCATTACTTTTCTCCCTTATATTATTACTGTAATTTAGTATCATCTATTCTGATTCTGCTTATAACAGAAACCTTATCCTTAGCATCTTCAAATGCTCTCTCTGTCATAGGTTCTGTAACAAATCCGAACTCTCCGTTAATTCCATCAACCTTAACAACCTGTCCTTCACCAAATGCTGCCTTAGCTGCCTGGACATCATCGCCCTTAATTCTTACAAAGAACTTTCTTGTCTCGTCAAATGTATCACCAAGTTCCTGCTTTACTGAACTCCAGATTGTCATAACATTTTTACCCTTATGCTTAACACAGTCAACTACATCTGATACTACAGCACTTGCTGTTGGAAGCTTTCCGGCTCCTGCTCCGAAGAACATTACATCCCCTAATACATTGCCGTGTACATAGATTCCGTTAAGAACGTCATTAACATTATATAATGGATGTGTGCTGTCAATCATAAATGGTGCTGTGATTGCATATACCTTGCCATCCTTACTGTAGCTTGTTGCAAGAAGCTTGATAACACTTCCAAGCTCTTTAGCATATGCAAAATCTTCATTAGAAATCTTTGTTATTCCCTCTGTATACACCTCCTCGAATTTCACTGTATTTCCAAATGCAAGCGATGTGAGAATTGCTATTTTTCTGCATGCATCGTAACCTTCAACATCAGCCTCAGGATTTCTTTCTGCATATCCGAGTGCCTGTGCCTCTTTAAGAACCTCCTGATATGAGATTCCTTCTCTGCTCATCTTAGTAAGAATATAGTTAGTTGTTCCATTAAGAATACCTGTAATCTTAGTAATCTCATCTGCTGTTAAAGACTGGTTAAGCGGTCTGATAATTGGAATTCCACCGCCTACTGATGCCTCAAACATGAAATTAAGTCTTCTTTCTTTAGCCATCTCAAGAAGCTCAGGACCGTGTGCAGCAACAAGTGCCTTATTAGATGTACACACGCTCTTTCCTGCTTCAAGTGCCTTCTTAACAAATGTAAATGCTGGCTCTACACCACCCATAACCTCAACAACAACCTCTATCTCAGGGTCATTAATTATAAGATCTATATCATGAACGATTTTATCCTGAATTGGATCTCCCGGAAAATCTCTTAAATCAAGTACACTCTTAACCTCAATAGTATCTCCTGCTCTCTTTGCAATTGAAGCACCATTGGTATTTAATACCTCAACCACTCCTGATCCTACTGTTCCATAACCTAACACTGCAATCTTTGCCATATCTGCCTCCGTTTTCTTTAATTGCTTATATATCAGATAGATGCATCACTGCTTAATATCTTAAGATATCTTACCCCTTTAAGTCTTTCTATCTGCTCTATCATTTCTGAAGAGTCTCCTGTAGTCGGAAGAATATCCACACTAAGCGTCAGTGATGCAATCCCATTAACCGGAATTGTCTGATGAATAGTAAGAATATTCGCCTTGAATTCTGCAACCTTCTTCAATACCAGGGAAAGCAGCCCTGGTTCATCGTCCATAGACAATACAAATGTAATGGTTTTCCCCTTTACATTCTCTCTAAACGGAAAAATATCATCCTTATACTTGTAATAAGAACTTCTGCTTATTCCAACTTTCTCTGTAGCATCTGCAACAGATATATTTTCAGTCTCAATAATTCTGTTCGTCTCCGCTACCTTAAGCAGAACCTCAGGCAGAGCCTTTTGCTTAACGACATAATACTTAATATTATCTGACATACTGCGTCTGTACCTTTCTATTGTCCGTTTTACAAAGACAGTTGTTCTTCAATGTCTTTCTCTGATAAACAACTGTCTACCGCACAAAGAATATTACCATATATGTATACACATTGCAAGTGTCTTTCTCTTTAAATGCTCAATTGAACATCTTGTCAGATATCTCATCAAATTTTTTCCGATTTCTTTTCTTACTTCTAATTTAGCAGTTTCTGGTTTGATAATTCCCAGTTTGGCAGTTTCCAGTTTGGTAATTGTCTCAGGAAGCATTGTCCTATAAATCCGTAGGAATTTTGTACTTTATAGGCATATTCATAAGTTTTTTCGTCCTAAAATCCTGTTTTTAGAGAAATTTTCCTATAAAAACCTTCATTACCATTCATATATAGGTTTATTTATCGTCTATTATTATAGTCATTGTGGTTTTCTGCCTATAAAAGTTTCAAAAATACGACTTCCTATAGGTATCACATACTATCCAAACATAAACTTTTGCATCTAACTTCTGGCATTTCTGCTTTTTATAAGTAACACAGATACTATAACTATGTTGCAGCATCGCCGAGGTTCATCCTATTTCCAGATATATAATAAATAAGGGGAGCCTGCCTTTTCTTTAATTACAGCACAAAAAGAAACCCTCACACAACGGGAGAGGAATGTGAGGGTTTTCGCTTCTAATGAAGCTTTATAAAAACAACGCCGCAAATACATTGTTCTTACCATATTAAGTTGTATCTATATTATGTAATCTATTGTCTATTTAAAATTAATCCATGAAGATTGCTACCCAGTAAAAATATCCTTCTGAATCTGCTGCAATACCCACACCAACTCTGTTATACTTACTGCTTGTCATGCATGCATAATGTGTTGCTGAATTATGCCAGCCAGTTACTATCTCATCAGGAGTTTCCTGATATCTTCCCATAACCTCGCCGAAGCTTCCTCTCTGTCCATAATCTTCACATATTGAAGAAGCATTTCTTCCATCTGGTCTTTTATGCTTACCATTCTCTATAACAAAGTAATCATTAGCTGCATTCTCTGATGCTCTTACCTGTGCCATATCTGTGAGTGTCACATCATATGTAACCGCTGCCACACCAGCTGCCTCACGCTCAGCATTAATTCCTGCTATAACCTGTGCAACTCTTGCATCTGATGGAGTCTGTACAACAGGTAACTCTGTAACAGCCTCTGTAACTTCTGGCTCCTGAACTGCTTCTGTTGCAACCTCTGTCTGTGGCTGAATCTCTGCAATTGTACTGCTCTGTTCTGTTACTGCCTCTGTGGCTTCTTCTGTTGTTGCCTCTGTAGCGGCTGTCTCTGTAATAACTTCTGTTTCTTTCTCTGAAACTGTTTCTTTAACCACTAAATCTGTTGCTTCATTAGCTGCCGCAACTACTGTATCAGCACTATCTTTATCTGTATTAGCTGTACCTGCTGACTTTAATGCAAATACCGCACCAGCTGCAAATACAAGTACCGCTGTTGTTATTGTTATTGTTTTGATCCACTTTTTAGAATTATTCTTTTTCATAATCAGTTCCCCCGTTGAACCATATAATAAAAAAACATCCGATTACCGGATGCCTGAATAATACGAATCATTTGCGTTGATTGTAATGCAACCGGCTGTCATTCTGATAAAATCAGTTAAGACCCTTGGCTTTGCGTCATAGCCTTTCGACTACTTTGCCAATATATTAACTTGTCTCTTTATATGAATATAATACCACTAATCAGGAATATGTAAATAGTACTATTATACTATTTTTTGTTTTTCCTTCAAAAAAGGGGTAGGAAATATATTGATAATTCCCTGCCCCGTCTAATATTACTTTCTTTCTCTATCAAATACACTTGCAAGATATCTCATGCATTCCAGTTCGTGCTGGCCTAACTGTCCTTTCTGCATTCGCCATTTCCAGTTATTACCCATGCTTGATGGCAAATTCATTCTTGCCCAATTTCCAAGTTTGAGAATGTCCTGAACTGCAAATACTGTAAGAACAGCGACACTTGAATACGCAGCCCTGAATACCTGATCAACCATTCTTCCCTTATCTCTTGTATCAAGATAGTCATAAGCATATCCTAACTCCCAGTCGCCTCTGTCCTCAAAGAAACCAAGCAGCGTTTCGTTATCATGAGTTCCACCATAGCATACAAGATTCTGTGTATAATTATATGGCAGATGCGGATTCTTTCTGTCTCCACCAAATGCAAATTCAAGAACCTTCATGCCCGGATATCCATTTTCTTTAAGAATCTTTGCTACTTCAGGAACTTCAACACCTAAGTCCTCAGCAATAATCTTCTTATCACCGATAGATTCATTAATAACATCAAGCAGCTTCTGTCCTGGTCCCTGTCTGTACTCACCCTGTCTTGCATCAGGCATGTCTGCTGGAATTGTATAGTACTTCACAATTCCTATAAAATGATCAATTCTTATGACATCATATAGTTTTGCTGAAGCTGCCATTCTCTTTCTCCACCAGCTGAATCCATTTGCTTCCATTTTATCATAATCATAAAGAGGATTTCCCCATTTCTGTCCCGCATCAGAGAATGCATCAGGTGGTACACCTGCAACCTTTATTGGTGTTAGATTCTCATCCAGCTGGAATTCTCCCTGATTAGCCCATACATCTACGCTGTCATATCCCATATAAATAGGTATATCGCCTATAATCTCTATACCATTACTATTAGCATATTGTTTAAGCGCATTCCACTGTAAGTAGAATTCAAACTGTATGAATTTCCAGTATCCTATATCATCAGAAAGCTGCTCTTCATATCGGCTCATTGCCTCAGGCTTTCTGAACTTTATGTCAGTTTCCCATTCACCCCATGAAACATTGTTAAAATGGGACTTCAATGCCATAAACAGAGCATAATCCTCAAGCCAGTCTGCATTATCTTTAACAAAATTATCAAACTGCTTGTAAAGAGGAAGCCCCTTGGCAAGCGTCTTCTTGCTTTCTGCACATGCAGCCTTAAATCTGTTATAAGCAATTCTTAATATGTCAAATCTGTTATTATATATCTTTTCATAACTGACATATCTTTCGTCACCAATATTTCCATCTCTGTAGGTTCCGAATCTTCCATTAACAGCGTCATCTTCAGAAACATTTACAGGCACAATCCCATCACCCCAGTCTCTTGAAATAACCTCTGACTTTAACAAGAATCCAGCTTCAATAAGCATATCAAGATCAACAAAGTACGGATTACCTGCAAATGCAGAATATGACTGATATGGGCTGTCACCATAAGTAGTTGGTCCTAACGGAAGTACCTGCCAGTACTTATGATTACATTCTTTAACAAATGTAACAAAATCATATGCATCCTTGCCAAATGTTCCTATACCATATGGTGATGGTAATGAACTTACAGGCATAAGTATGCCTGCATTTCTCTCAAACTTAGTATCAGACATTAGCAGCACCTCCGTCATTATCATTCATATCTTCTGTGAATTTCTTAACACTCTCTGCTTCTGACTGCGTAAGTAATTTTTCAACATCAAGAAGAATAACAAGCTGTCCATTAACATTGGCAACCCTGTCAAGATATTCTGTATCAACAGTCTTCGCAAGCGCCGGCATCTGTACAATGCTCTGAGCATCAATATCACCTATTTCAAGCACCTCATCAACCTCAAGAGCAAGCTTGACAACACCAGGTATATTTACAATTACTGTACTGTCTTCTCCAATCACACCAACATTGTCATCTGTGCCAAACTTTTTCCTTAAACTGAATGCAGGAATAACCTCCCCTCTCAGATTAACAATTCCACTTATATATTTCATTGCATTGGGAACTCTTACAATATTAATCTCTCTTTCTATAGACTGAACAAGATTAATATCCACTCCAAACTGCTGATTCCCTAATCTGAAAATTACTGGTTTTATGTAATCTGCCATACTGATATACCACCTTTCATTATTCTTCAGTCTTTCCTGTGCTTATCCATGTAAGATACGCGTTGATAAACGGATCGATATTGCCATCAAGTACACTGCCCGCATTAGCAACTTCCTTATTAGTTCTGTTATCCTTAACCATTGTATATGGCTGAAGAACGTAACTTCTTATCTGGCTTCCGAAATTAATATCCTTGACATCTCCTCTGATTCCAGATAGATTCTCTGCATTCTCAGCCTCCTTTAAAAGATAGAGCTTAGCCTTTAACATCTGCATAGCTTTATCTTTATTCTGGTGCTGAGATCTTTCATTCTGACACTGTACAACAATTCCTGTTGGAAGATGTGTAATTCTGATTGCTGATGACGTTTTATTAATGTGCTGTCCACCTGCACCACTTGAACGATATGTATCAATTCTTAAATCATCATCATTAATCTCAATATCTATATCCTGATTAATATCAGGCATTACGTCACATGATACGAAAGAAGTCTGTCTCTTACCTGCCGCATTGAATGGAGATATTCTTACAAGTCTGTGAACACCATGTTCAGATTTCAGATGTCCATATGCATTCTCTCCTCTTATCTCTATAGTAACCGACTTAATTCCTGCTTCTTCACCTTCAAGATAATCAAGTGTTTCTGTTGTATATCCGTGACTTTCCGCCCATCTTGTATACATTCTGAAAAGCATCTGACACCAGTCACAGCTTTCTGTTCCACCTGCTCCTGCATGAAGTGTAAGAATGGCATCACATGCATCATGTTCTCCAGAAAGCAATGTCTCAATCCTTAAACTTTCCATCTTGTCTTCAAGACCCGTTATCTCTTCTTCTATCTCTGGAATAAGCGACTGATCATTAGATTCCTCTGCCATCTCAATAAGTGTCTTAACATCATCAAGTCCTGTTTCTAGCTCATTGTATCTTTCAAATGCATCCTTTAAGCCTTTAAGCTCTTTCATTGCATTCTGTGATTTATCCGGATTATCCCAGAATCCCGGAGATTCCATATCAGCCTCTAATTCTTCAATCCTTTTCTGCTTATTGTCAAGATCCAGAGAATTCTTAATCTGAGTCATAGGCTTATCGTATCCTGAAATTCTGTATCTAAACTGGTCTAACTCTACCATATGTCCTCCAAAATAATAGGCGCGGACGCTGATATTTCAAGCATTCCGCGCCCTGATGTCTCTTATAAACTTATGCCTTTCTTCCGCAGCAATTCTTATATTTCTTGCCACTTCCGCATGGGCATGGATCATTAGGATATATCTTCTTCTCTGTTCTTCTCGCTGGTCCCTTAACAGATGGTCCTTCGTCCTTATTAGTACCTGTTACCTTGGCAACCTGTTCTCTTTCAACCTTCTGCTCAACCTGAATATGCATAAGAAGTCTTACGGTATCCTCTGTAATTCCTGCAGTCATCTCATCAAACATGTCATAACCCATCATCTTATACTGGACAACAGGATCTCTCTGTCCAAGTGCCTGAAGACCGATACCCTGCTTTAACTGATCCATATCATCGATATGATCCATCCACTTTCTGTCAATTACCTTGAGAAGGATTACTCGCTCGATTTCTCTTATCTGCTCAGCCTCTGGGAAGAGTGCCTCTTTATCCTCATAGAGTTTAACAGCCTTTTCCTTAAGATCATGTATTAATTCATTCTTATTCTTAATATTCTCTCTGTATTCCACTCTCTCAATAGGAATAGTTGGAAGAAGAAGCTCATTAATCTCATCATAATCCCATTCGTTAGCATCTTTATCTTCACTTACACAGCGGTTAACTACATTCTCTACATAATCAGTTATCATCTTCATGATAGAATTACGCATGCTTTCTCCATCAAGAACTCTTCTACGTTCTGCGTACATAATCTCTCTCTGCTCATTCATAACCTGATCATATTCAAGAAGATGGCTTCTGATACCAAAGTTATTAGTCTCAATCTTCTTCTGAGCTGTCTCTATAGCCTTGCTTAACATCTTATGCTCAATCTGTTCATCCTCAGAAACGCCAAGACTGTTGAATATATTCATAAGTCTTTCCTGTGCAAACAGCCTCATAAGATCATCTTCAAGAGAAATGTAGAATCTTGATTCACCAGGATCTCCCTGTCGTCCAGAACGTCCACGTAACTGGTTATCAATACGACGGCTTTCATGTCTTTCTGTACCAATAATCTTAAGACCACCTGCAGCAACAGCCTCATCATCAAGCTTAATATCAGTTCCTCGACCAGCCATGTTAGTAGCAATAGTAACTGCACCATGACGTCCTGCCTCTGATACTATCTGTGCCTCTAACTCATGATACTTCGCATTAAGTACATTATGAGGTATGCCCTTCTTTCTTAACATCTCACTAAGAAGCTCAGACGTCTCAATTGTTATTGTACCGACAAGAACAGGCTGTCCTTTTTCATGAGATTCAATAACAGACTGTACAACAGCATTAAATTTGCCTTTCTTAGTCTTAAATACAGCGTCATTATAATCAACTCTTATAACAGGCTTGTTAGTTGGCACTTCAACAACGTCCATGTTATAGATTTCACGGAATTCCTTCTCTTCTGTAAGAGCTGTACCTGTCATACCAGCCTTCTTCTCAAACTTATTAAAGAAGTTCTGGAATGTAATAGTTGCAAGAGTTCTGCTTTCTCTTTTAATCTTAACATGTTCCTTAGCTTCAATAGCCTGATGGAGTCCATCTGAAAAACGACGTCCCGGCATAACACGTCCTGTAAATTCATCAACTATCATAACCTGGTCGTCCTGAACAATATAATCCTGGTCTCTGAACATAAGGTTATGTGCTCTTAACGCAAGGATAATGTTGTGCTGTATTTCAAGATTTTCAGGGTCAGCAAGGTTATCAATTGAGAAAAACTTCTCAACTTTGGCAACACCCTGTTCTGTAAGATTGATAACTTTATCTTTCTCATTTACAATAAAGTCACCTGTCTCTTCTATGGCTTCACCCATAATTGCATTCATCTTTGAAAATTCACCACTTGCTTCACCTCTCTCAAGCTGACGGGCAAGCACATCACATACTTCGTAAAGTCTTGTTGATTTTCCGCTCTGTCCTGAAATAATAAGAGGTGTTCTTGCCTCATCAATAAGAACAGAGTCAACCTCATCAATAATAGCATAATGCAAATCACGAAGTACAAGCTGGTTCTTATATACAACCATGTTATCACGAAGATAATCAAAACCTAATTCATTATTAGTAACATATGTTATATCACAATTATAGGCTTCTCTACGCTCATCATTAGTCATTGAATTTAATACTACTCCGACTTTCAGTCCGAGAAACTCATGAATCTGGCCCATCCACTCAGCATCACGCTTTGCAAGGTAATCGTTAACTGTAACGATATGTACACCCTTGCCTTCAAGTGCATTAAGATATGCCGGAAGTGTTGAAACAAGTGTTTTACCTTCACCTGTACGCATCTCTGCAATTCTTCCCTGATGAAGAATAATTCCACCGATAATCTGAACATCGTAATGTTCCATATTGAGAACTCTCTTACCTGCTTCACGGACTGTGGCAAATGCCTCTGGAAGCAAATCGTCAAGGGTCTCACCATCCTGAAGTCTCTTCTTATACTCATCAGTCTTAGCTCTGAGTTCTTCATCTGACAATGCTGCCATTGTATCTCTCAAACCATTAATTTTATCAACCAATGGTCTGATTCTCTTAACCTCGCGCTCACTGTATGAGCCAAAAATCTTACTTATAAATCCCATTTTGATTCTCCTTTGATTGTATTTACAATCGTTACATTTCATGATTTTATCCTATAACCAGAACCACAGAATTTCTGCCGTAAGACAGATATTTCCAATTGAAATAATATCTCCTCTGATTCGATTAAATTTTCAAATAATATAACACACTACATTCTAGCACAATGCACTTGTAAATTCAAGTCAAATTTATGTTTTACAGGCACATTTTGCGCCGCTTTTACTGCATTCTCATATACTTTTAACATATCTTTACCGGTAATTTATTTCTGTAGCTTTATTTTTACAACAGTGATATACTAATGATGCCAGGTTCTCAAAGTCTTTATCCCACAGCAGCTTGCTCATAGCGGGGTAAAGACCTTGAAAACCGTCCCGATATGAGAATATCGGGCAGAAGTGTGGGAGTGCGCAGCACGGAATACTCCACAGGCATCATATTGATGTTCTTTTGACACAATTTTTTCATATAACTACCGGGAGATGATTTTTTGTACAAAGCAATTCTTGTTGATGACGAAAGTATAATCAGAAATGCAATAAGCACAACTATAGACTGGAATAAATTTAATTTTGAACTTGTTGATACATGTCAGAACGCAACACAGGCAATAGAAATTTTAAAGCACACTCATATTGACCTGATAATTACGGATATATGTATGCCTCATATGGACGGACTTGAGCTTTCTTCATATGTTTATAATAATTATCCGGATACATCTATTGTTATAATCAGCGGATATGATGACTTTAATTATGCAAAGGCAGCAATCAGATACAATGTTACTGAATATCTTTTAAAACCTGTAACTGCCGATGAATTTTCACAGATTCTGCTCAAACTGAAGAACACATTAGATGAAAAAACTAAAAAAGAAGATTATATAAACAAAATAAAACAGATTTATGATGAAAACCTTTCTAATATTAAAAACAGATTCTTTGCAAATTTAATCGTGCCAAACTCAATGAGTGCGGATTATATTTCACAGAAATTAGAAGAATTTCAGCCTAACCTTGACGGACCTTATTACTGTTGTGCAATTTTTGAGGCACTTCCACAAAAATCAGAAGACGGAACAAGTATGCCTTTAGATGCACTGTCATATTTTTCCCTGTTTTCAACTGCCAAAGACATAATAACATCAATGAAAGCAGGTGAAGTTATCCAGGATTCAGGCAATGTTACCATTGCGTATTTTTCAGCTGATACAATGACAAAAGTAAGGGATATTTCCGCTAATTTATGCAGTGAAATACATTCTCTTGCGACAAAATTATTGTCAATACGACTAAATATAAGCATCGGAAAACCTGTTTTTTCATTACACAAGCTTTCCGTATCTTACCAAAGCGCACAGGCTTTAAAAGAAAACTTCTTCCTGTCCGGAAATAACAGAATAATTAACTATTCAGAATATAAAAATGACAATAAATTTGCACCGATAAACCGCACTGAATGGACAAACAATATTTTAATGTGCATTAAAAAAAATCAGATGGATGAGCTTGATTTTCTTATCGAAAAATTTATTGAACTGTTAAAACAACACCATATGTCCAGACCAAAGGCAATACTTGATATTCAGTCTGTAATATTATCCATTATGAATTTTCTGGAACAAAGCATGTTTAATACAGATGAAATTTTAAATGATGAACAAAATTTGTTAGATGCGCTTGCCTCAGACGAGCCTCTTAATGACATTGATGAGTGCATGAAAACTTTCTGTCACAAGGCAGCCGCAACAATACATTCAAAACATGAAGATTATAATCAGAATCAGGCAAACCTTGCACTTACATTTATCAAAGAAAATTACAACAACCCTGATTTGTCACTTTCCGATATCTGCTCCCACCTCGGAATGAGCACAAGCAGATTCAGCAGTGTATTTAAGACAAATACCGGTGAAACATTTGTAGAGGCACTTACACGAATGCGCATGGAAGCTGCCAAAGAACTTATGATTCAGACCAACTTAAAAAGTTACGAAATAGCAGAAAAGGTCGGTTTTACAGACTCTCACTATTTCGGCATTGCCTTTAAAAAATATTCAGGCATGACACCAACTGAATTTATAAAAAGCAATTCACAACAAGGAGATTAACATTGAAACTATCGGATATAAAAGAAAATGTTTATAATTTTTATTCAGTGAAAATAGTAAAATCATTTAAGAGCATACGAACATATATTCTATTTTCATTTTCGTTGCTTATAATTATTGCACTTTTTATATTTCTTTTTCTGTCTTTAAATTACACAAAACAGGCTATTATCAGAAATTCGACTGATTACACATCACAGCTTGTCAGACAGGTAAATTCGGATATTGATTCATACATACAATATATGAAAAATATTTCTATAATGATTACAAGAAACAGTGATGTATCAGAGTATTTATTTAATGATGATGAGAATGAATCCGAAAAAGAAATAAGGAAAAATGCAATAATCGAACAGCTGAACACTTTAAAAAATTCACAGACTGACATCAGAAATATAGGTATTTACCGCTCTGATGATTTATATCTTTTCAATGACGGCAAAGATACACTCAATCCACACATAGAACTTGAAAAACTTGACTGGTACAAGGAAACTGTTTCGTCAAGAAAAGTAACCTACCTCTCATCATCACATGTCCAGACATTGATTAACAATAAATACACATGGGTTATCACATTAAGCAACCAGCTTACAAATCCATATACTAATAACGCAGACGGTTTTGTCTTCATTGACTTAAATTACCACAAAATCCGGGAATTGTGTGATAATATAAATCTTGGTAAACAGGGATATCTTTTTATAATAGATGAAAATGGCAATCTTATTTACCACCCAAAACAACAGTTATTGTACAGCAGCTTAAAAACTGAATGTATCGATAAAATAACATCTCTTCCACCGTCTGAAAACTCATTTATTACTACCGTTGACGGTTCAAAGAAGCTGTATACTGTATCAACCTCAAGGAAAACAAACTGGACAGTAGTTGGCGTTGCGGATTTAAATGAACTTAACCATATGCAAAAACAAACCCAGATTATTTATATACTGACTGCACTTTTATTGTTCATAATTGCATTTTTAATTTCAGGTATTCTGTCACAGAAAATAACAGAACCTATCCGACAACTTCAAGCCTCAATGAGCAAGGTTGAACAGGGTGAATTTGAAACAGCAATTGTTCCTGAAACTGAACAGAAAAATATGAATGAAATTGGTTCCCTCCGCCATTCATTTAATATTATGGCATTAAAAATACAATCTCTCATAGATACAAATACCGAAGTGCAGCGCCAGAAAAGAAAAAGTGAACTAAAAGCACTTCAATCACAGATAAAACCTCATTTTCTTTATAACACACTTGATTCAATCATATGGATGGCAGAAACCGGTGAAAACAAAAAAGTAGTTTTAATGACATCAGCACTTGCAAAACTGTTTCGCCAAAGTATAAGCAATGATGATGAAATTGTTACAATAAGCCAGGAAATAGAATATGTAAAATCTTATCTTACAATACAGAAAATGCGTTACAAAGATACTATGGATTATCATATTAACATTGAAGAAAACATTCTGAACTATCAGATTGTAAAGCTTATTATACAGCCTCTTGTTGAAAATGCAATTTACCACGGGCTCAAATATAAGGACTCTCCAGGTAATCTTTGGATTGACGGTTACAAAGAAAATGATGATATTTATATTGTTGTTTCTGACGACGGAGTGGGAATGGACGAAGAAACGCTTGAACATATATTTGATGATAAACCACACTCAAAAAACTCTACCGGAGTTGGCATAAATAATATACAAAACCGTCTTCACCTTTATTATGCACCTGAATACGGTCTTACTTTTGAAAGTGAAAAAGACCACGGAACTACTGTATATATTCATATACCGGCCACAACAAGGAGAACACAATGACAAAATTAAGAAAACTGATTTTTATACCTGTATTATGTATCATAATATGTATTATATTTTTCCTTATATCGCAGCCTCAAAAAGCTGAAAGCATTTCTGTAATTTATATTCCTAAAATCCAGGATTCGTCTAACGACTTTTGGACAACACTTATGCAGGGAGCGCAGATGGCAGCATCAGAATATAATATTAACCTTACAATATATGCTCCTGATAATGAATCTGACTATGAAAAACAAAATGAACTTTTATTAAAAGCCGCAAAAGAAAAACCTGATGTAATTGCCCTGTCACCTATTTCAAATACAGAATCAAACGAAACACTTGAAAAAATAAAATCATTATACAAAATACCCATAGTTTTAATTGACTCAACGATATCTTCAAATATTCAGACTGCTTCTGTATCCTCTGACAATGTTGAAGGCGGCAAACAAATGGGATACTATGCGTTAAATCTAATTGATGATTCAACTAAAATAGCCATTGTATCTCATGTGCCGGGTGCTTCTACTTCCATAGAACGAGAAAAAGGTTTCAGAAAAGCATTAGGAAAACACCAAAATCAAATCGTTGATGTAGTATACAGTTACTCAGATTTTACAACTGCCTATAATGAAACAAAAGCTCTTCTTCAACGAAGACCTGATATAACCCTGATAGCCGGTCTTAATGAATATTCAGCAGTTGGTGCAGGAAGGGCAATCAAAGACCTCGGCCTGACAAATAAAGTAAAAATAATCGGATTTGATAATTCAATTGCAGCAGTCAATCTCCTTGAGGAAAATGTCTTTTGTGCAATAGTTATTCAAAAGCCTTTTAATATGGGATATCTTGGCATAGAAACAGCTTATAAAATTGCAAAAGGCCTTAAATATGATACCTATATTGATTCCGGCTGTGAATTAATTACTTTAGATGATATGTACACTGATGCCGGTCAGAAATCATTATTTTCTTTCCTGGAGCAGTAATATAATTCATGATACCAAAAGCAAAAGCTGCATATTACCAAAGCTATGTAAGCAATGATAATATGCAGCCTGCGAGGGAGATAATCTATCAAACTAATGTGATATTCTAAACATTTATTCTTTTATCTGTTAGTCGTATAAGTTCTGTGCAATTTCTTCATCCTCAATGTTTTCACTGTTGTACCATGCACAACCTGTATCTACATCTTTTACTTCTTTACCATTTGCAGCATCATAGAGAAGCTGTACAAGACATTCACCGATTGATACAGGAGACTGTGTTACTGCACCATATAATGTCTGGTCTTTAATAGCAGCTTTTAAAACTGAACCAGAGTCAAAGCCTACTGCTATAATACCATCTGGTTTACATACTTTTAATGTTTCGTTAGCATTTACGATACCTTCTGCTGAAACCTGATTTGAACCAAATACTGCGATTGTATCTTTCTTTGTCATAACAGGTTCTGCTACCTGCTGGCAAGATGCTGTTGTTGTCTCTGCAGGAACAGCTACTTCAATAATAACATCTGCGTCTGCTTCTTTTGCTGTAGAGCCTTTACAACCGTTTACATATAAATCATTACCTGTAACATATACTTTATAACCGTCTTTTGTAAGTAAATCAATCATTTTATCAATGAATCCAAGACCTCTCTGTGTAATTGATTCTGATGTTGCATCCTGATTAACTTCACCAATCCTAACCTGACCATTTCCAAGTTTATCTTTGATTCCTTTATACATTCCATCTGCTGCAACTCCACCTGCTGCATAGTTGTCTGTTGCTGCATTAGCATAAACTGCACCTTCCGGAGCATCTGGAACACCTGAGTCAAAACCGATAATCGGAATGTCTGAATCCATTGCCTGCTGAATTGCATCAAGACATGCACTTGTGTCAAGAGCAGCAAGACCAATTGCTGGTGGCTGTGCATTTATAGCACTGTTTAACATCTGTACCTGGTCGGCTACATCTGATTCTGAGTTAGGACCAACCATGTTGATTTCTACTCCAAGTTCATCAGCTTTTGCACATGCACCTTTGTAAACTGCCTGCCAGTATGTTGACTGGAAACCTTTTGAAACGATTTCAAATTTTAATTTCCCTCCATCACTTTTGTTTGAGCTTGAGCCACAGCCTCCGAGCATTGTCATTGCCATAAGTCCCGCTAATACACCTGCTAAAATTTTTCGTCTTCTCATACTTATTCCTCCTTAAATAAATTATTTATAGTTTTATTTCTTTTTGTGAGCTTAATCAAGCTCTTTTTCTCTTATTAGATCTTACAATATCAACAAGTACTGCTGCTATTAAAACAATACCGATAATTATCTGCTGCCAGTTAGCCTGAAGTCCAATATACGGAAGACCGGTTTTTAAAACTGACATAATAAATACACCAAGTATAGTTCCTGTTACTGTTCCGGCACCACCTGTAGTTGAAACACCACCAATGATTGCTGCTCCAATTGCATCAAGTTCCATTCCGGCTCCGGTTCCTGCATATATACTTGCGAATGAAGCTGCATATGCAACACCTGCAAGGCCTGCAAAGAAACCTGATATTACATAAGCTGTAATCTGATATCTTACAACATTTATACCACATAATCTTGCGGCTTCTTTATTCGAACCGATAGCCAATATATAACGTCCTGTTTTTGTATGATTTAATATTACCGACATTATTATAACTGCTAATATAACCCATATAATTCCTATAGGAATATCTCTGCCACCAACATGCATCTTAAATAAATTTCTGAACCATGCACCTTTATCAGTACCGTTCGGCCATGGAATACCAAAACCTTTTGAGCATATTGAACCTAAACCTCTTGTTATCATACAGGTACACAATGTTGCCAGAAATGGAGGCAAATCCAATACTGATATTACAAATCCATTAAACAAACCAATTACTACACCAAATAATATTGTAACGAGTAATCCAAGCCATACAGGAAGACCACTGTATACTACAAGATATCCACCTGCAAGTGCGTAACACACAAGACCGGTACCAATTGATAAATCAACACCACCTGTAAGAAGTGGAAATGTTACACCTATTGCCATAAACGCAATATAGTATGTGTAGCCCATAAGACTTAAAAATGTTGTATATTTCCTGAATGAAGGATTTGCAATACTAAAAAATATTATGAGGAGCAGTAGTATAACCGTTACAATAATTTTTTGAGTTCCAATCTTTTTAACTAAAGTATTATTCTTCATTATGCCACCCCCTATTCTCTAAGTGTCGCTGCGTGCATTATCTTTTCCTGTGTTGCATCTGCAATATCTATCTCTGCAGTCTTCTTGCCTTCACACATAACGACAATACGGTCGCTCATTCTTAAAATTTCTGTCATTTCTGAGGATATCATAATAATCGATTTACCCTGTTCAACAAGCTGGTTCATCAAATGATAAATTTCACTCTTAGCACCAACATCAATTCCTCGTGTAGGCTCATCAAATATAAGGATTTCACAATCTCTTATAAGCCATTTTGCGATAACTACTTTCTGCTGATTACCACCTGACAGGTTAACAACCAATTGGTCAACTGAAGGAGTTTTTGTTGCAAGACTCTTAACATATTCCTCTGCAACCTGTCTCTCTTTTTTCTTATTGATGAATATTCCGTTTGAATATTTATCAAGGGTTGCCATTGTGGAATTTTCTGCAACTGATTTACCAGTTACTATACCAAATCGTTTTCTGTCTTCTGAAAGATAACCAATACCGTTTTTAACAGCATCTTTTGGATTATGAATAATCACATGTTCTCCATTTATATAAATATCACCACCGTCTTTAGGATCGGCACCAAATAAAGCTCTTGCCATTTCTGTTCTTCCTGCTCCCATAAGTCCTGAGAAGCCAAGAATTTCACCTTTTCTTAACTCAAAGCTTACATCTTTAACCATACTGCCCGCATTTAAATGTTCTACTTTTAATACTACAGGCGCATCAGGTTTAACATTACTCTGTGACTTAGGATCTTCGTAAATTACACGACCAACCATCATATTTATAATGTCATCTTTTGTTGATTCTTCTGTAATAAGAGTTCCAACATATGTACCATCACGCATTACGGTTACTCTGTCAGTAATAACTTTTATCTCATCCATACGATGGGAGATATATACAATTCCCATATCTCTTGCTTTTAAATCTCTGATTATTTTAAATAATTCCTGAATTTCAGACTCTGTCAGGGCTGCAGAAGGTTCATCAAATATAATTACTTTACAATCATGTGATATTGCTTTGGCGATTTCACACATCTGCTGTTTTCCAACTGTTAAATTACTCATAATTTCTGTCGGATCTATATCAATACACATTCTGTCAAATAATTTTCTCGCTTCCGATATCATCTTCGCATCATCTACGAACATGCCCTTCTTAAATTCCCTGCCTGCAAATATGTTCTGGGCTACAGTAAGATGACCCATCATATTTAATTCCTGATGAACAATTACAACTCCGGCATCCTGAGCTTCCCTTGGATTAGAAAATTCTATTTCTTTTCCTTCATAGGTTATTGTTCCTTCGTCCTTTGTATATATACCGGTTAATACTTTCATCAATGTTGATTTTCCGGCACCATTCTCGCCCATAAGAGCATGAACCTCGCCCTTTCTTATTTCCAAATCAACATGATTCAGCGCATGTACTCCCGGAAATGATTTATCGATGCCTTTCATCGTTAAAATTACTTCACCCATATATCCCGCTCCTTTCTGGGATTTATTTTCTTTACATGCTGTCTAATTAGTTTTTCTTTCTTCTTGAAACGATATCAATTGCTACGGCTACAATTACGATAAGACCTGTAACTACAAGCTGGTAATCTTTTGTAAGGCCGACTGCAAGGATACCTTCCTGAAGGAGTGCGATAATAAGAACACCAATTATTGTTCCACCGATTGAAGCAACACCGCCTGCCATTGAAGTACCGCCCATAACAGCCGCTGCAATAGCTTCATTGTTATACTGGTCTCCTAATCCCGGCTGAACTGTTGTGTATGCACCTACAAAGAATATTCCTGCGATACCAACTAATATACCGCATATGAGATATGCCAGCATTTCGTATTTCTTCACATTAACACCTGAAAGTCTTACAGCTTCTTTATTAGAACCAAGACAAAGTATGTAACGTCCTGTTTTTGTCTTATTAAGAATAATTGCACAAATAATTGCAACTACTAAAAGACAAATAACACCGGTTGGAATTACTGTTCCGTTTAATCTGTATTTAACAAGATTTCTGTACCAACCATTTGCCTGCATACTCTGTGGCCAGCTTACTGTCTGTGTCTTAGTAAATACTGATGCGGCACCTTTTGCTATCTGCATGCTCGCCATCGAAACAATGAATGGAGGCACCTTACAGTAGGAAACCATAAATCCGTTGAAACATCCAAATGCGGCTCCAATCAATATTGTTACTATCAGGCAGACAGGAAGTGACCAGCCATATTGTCCGAGTAAATAACCTGATACCAAAACACTGCAAAACATTACAGGACCAATGGAAAAATCAATTCCTCCAGTTCC
>ERZ857840.1244-NODE-1244-length-29922-cov-3.071517_pt1 | contig 29922 bp, 24 predicted proteins | sample MGYA00519760_ERZ857840 | MGnify/ENA primary metagenome ERZ857840 (study PRJEB31778, sample SAMEA3449371) | human gut metagenome | biome: human gut; feature: human-associated habitat; material: faeces | place: United Kingdom | collected 2010/2012 ... | reverse complement strand
TTGTCAACCTCGACCATGTGACCGGCGGCGCATACGCAGGCGGTTTCGGCGGCAAGGTCGTTTCCGGCGCACTCGCTTCGGCTGGCAACGGCGGCCTGAGCCTGCTCGGCAAATTCGGTACGGTGGATCTCGCCAACCTGCTGCAGGTGGTGCAGGGCTATGTGCCGTTCATCTCCTACGCGGGCGTGCATTCCGATGCCACCACCGTGGAGACCACCAGCGGCAACAAGATTTCCGACCCGGACGATCCCGGCTTCACCGTCTCCGCCACCCGACTTGACCAATCCGATACGCAATCCGGTTCCGCCGGCGGCTACATCGGCTACGGTTCCGGCGTGCAGGTATCCCATTCCAGCGTGACCCAACTGCGCCACACCGACGTCAAGGCACCGAAGAATCTGGAAACCACCGGATCCATCGACGACACCTATCTGAGCAAAGACAGCTCGTATGCAGTCACCGCCGCTCGGTATGCCGGCGGCTACATCGGCAAAATGGACATCGGCTCGGCGGCAGCTGTGGGCGGTGGCCTGAGCCTGCTCGGCCAGAACGTCAATCTCAACGATGTACTCAGTGTGCTGGACGTCGTCGTCTCGACGATTGAACACTCCGATGTGACCGGCGGCATCGGCGGATACTCCGTGCTGGCCAGCACCGCAGATCATAGGAATGCCAACAATGAGCCCGATCCACTGGGTATGGCCGGCGGCTTCGCCGGAGACATCGAAGGCGGCCACATTCAGGACTCGAGCTCTCATGAGTTCGTATACATCATCGGCCAGGTTTCGGCCGGCGGTTACGTGGGTACCATGCAGCCGGGAGCCGTGGCGAACGTGCTTGGTGACGGCAGCGTGCTCAAGAAGCTTGTCAACCTCGACAACCTGCTCTCGCTTGTGCAGGACTTCACGCCGACGATTCGCAACAGCTCGACCGATGCCGCAGTGTGCGGCGGCGCGGTGCGTGCCCAGGCGGCATCGGATACGACCACACGCCGCGGCATGGCCGGCGGCTATGCAGGTCGTAATCGTGGCGGCCATATCTGGGGCAACAACACCGCAGCATGGAAGCAGGAGAACACCGACGGCAAATACAACGGGCCGCAACGCGTAGCCTATGCCGCGCGCATCCGCAGCGTATACGGTGCCGAAATCGCCGGCGGCTACACCGGCTTCATGGAAGCGGCCGATACCGCTGAAGGCGGTTCGCTCTCCTTGCTCGGCGGTCTCATCAAGGCCGGCAACCTCGCCGGCGTGCTGTCCGTGGTCTACCCGACCGAGGAGCACACGAAGGTCACCGGTCCGCTGCGCAATATGAGCTACGACCAGTGGAAGACGTGGGTCGACAACATCGGCAAGTACGGTGCGTATGGCAAGGAATTCACCGATGTGACCACGGCTGATGGTGCGGGCTCTGTTACCGACCAGGATTCCCTGGACAAGTTCCTCGAATCCTACATCTTCGGATTCAACGTCGTCGCAGGACGTGCGGAGTATCGGACCGGCGCGAACCTGCATGATTCCGGCGTAGCCGGCGGACACGTCGGCCTGATGCGCACCGGCACGATCGCCGATGGCCAGTCGATGGACGTCAAGACCGTCTCCGCCATGCGTGCGGCAGGTGGCTACGCGGGCACGATGGAATCCGGCTCGGCATCCTCGTTCGGCTCCATCCAACTATTCGGCGACAAAGGCATCAAACTTGATCTGGGTCAGATGCTCGACGTGGCACAGGTATTCGTGCCAGTCATCAAATCCTCGAGCGTGGCCGGCTACCGCAAGGGTATGAAGGTCGTGGCCACCGGCGAAGACATCACGCACGGCACCGGCAACGCCGGTGGCTACGTGGGTCTCGCGGTCGGCGGCCAGATCTGGGGCGATCTCGACCAGAACGGCCAGAAGCTTGCCGATGGGGCCACTGCTGACAAGGCGGCCGGTGCCAACGTCTCCAACCTGCGCAAGGTGGAAGGCCGCAACAACGTCGGCGGATTCATCGGCGTGGCCACTGCCGGCGCGGTCGCGGATGTGGACACCAACGCATCCGAGGGATTCCTGCAAGGAATCCTCGACTCGCTGGTCTCGACCCCGGCAAGTCTGGTCAGCGTATTGCAGGCCACGGTTACGACGATTCGCGGTGCGCATGTGAGCTCGGATGACCCGGCATGGGGATACACGGTCGACGGCGCATATGAGACCAAGGACGATAAGGGTAACACCATAACCAAGTATGCCCTGAACGCCGGCGGTTTCGCCGGCTCGCTGCAGGCCTCGATCCTCGGTGACAAGGATTCCGCCAAAGGCACCGGCAGTGAGGCGGATCCGAACAATGACCCAGCCGCACTTACAGTCACCGGGCTGCGCGCCGTTGAAGGCGGGCAATACGCGGGCGGCTTCTTCGGCCTTGCCGATGTGTCCAGCGTCGCTTCCGTCGGCGGCGGCGAGGCCGGCGATAAGCAGGACACCAGCCTGCTGCTCAAACTGCTCAAGGTCGGCAACGTGGGCGTGCTCGAAGCGTTCCGCACCTTCATCTACGACGGTCAGGTCAACGGCGTGAACGACGGCATCCAAGTCGTCGCCCATGATTCCACCACAAAGGGCATGCTTGACTCGAAGCGTTACACCGGTGCGGTCGGTGGCTTCGGCGGTGGACTGATCAATGGCTCTGTGAAGCAGTCTGCGGTCACCAACCTCAACAGTGTGACCGGCGTGAACTACGTGGGCGGCTTCATCGGGCATCTCGGCAAATCCGGCACGGTCGCCGCCGACAATGCACAACTCGGCACGGATGCGCTCAATCTGCTTGGTGCTACGGCCGGCGTACTTGACATCTGGGGCTCGCACGTTGGCGATTCGCGCGTCACCGGCATCCCGGACGGTTATACCGTCACCGCCACACACCATGGCGACAATTACGGCAAAGCCACCGACAAGGCTACCGGACGTGAGGTCGCAGGCGGTTTTGTTGGATACGTGGATTTGGCCAGGGTGAAGGGCTGCACGTCTGACAATCTCAAGAAGGTCACTAGCGGTGAGATTGCCGGCGGATTCGTCGGTGAAACCAGCCGTGCCTATTTGGTTGACGCGAAGGTCAACTCTGTACTTGTGGAACTGCTGCTGCAAGTGGTGAACGCGCTGGTCAAGCTCCTGTACCTCGACAAGGCGGAACAGGTCGGCGTCATCGATTTAGGCAAGTGGTTCCCGGCCATCTTCGGCAAGGTATTCGATCTCAAGGTGCTTTCGGAAGGCAACGTGCTGTACGTGAACCTGTTCGGACTGAAGGTGAGCGTCGCCCTGTCCAAGGCTGATGATGAAAACCAGCAGCAGACCGACGTGGCGATTGTCACCATCGGCGACAGCGTCATCAAACTGCCTTGCAGCAAAGACGGCATTGATATGGATGGGTCGGGCAGCAACCTGACCGTCCAACTCATCAAGGGCAACCGCACCCGCGTGGAACAGTCCACCGTGACGGGCATCGCCAGCGGCTATGACGTGTTCGGTGGTGGGGCGACTCAGGACACCGACGGCGTGAAGGATCTCACCACCGGCTACGCGGGCGGTTTCGCCGGACTGAACGACGAGGGCGTGCTGGCGGACGACCACATGGTCTACGCCGACACGATCCGCGGCACCAGCGGACTGGTCGACCCGTTCTCGAACACCAAACTCAAGTCCGTATGGGACTTCAACACCATGAGCGACATCCTCGGACCGGTCGATGACGGCAACGGCGGCAAGGCATACAACACCTATCGCATCTACCGCAAGGCGGTCGCGAACGCCGGTGAGGCCCGCACCTCCGCACAGGACGGCAACAAGATCTTCTCGCAGAAGAACACGGCAGACGATGCGCTGAACACCGGACTCGATCGTTGGGAAGTGAAGCTGTTCGACGTGGTCAACACATACGACAGCAGCGCTGTGCACAGCTCCGCATCCGGCGACGCCGGCACCACTTGGGTCGGCATTAAGGACGCCGTGGTCGACTCCACGGACGGCAGCACTAAGACGAAGCTCGATGCCTACCAGTCCCCGGCCAAGGCCGTGCTCATGCTTGACGTGCCTGTATCCGACAACAACGGCGGACTCACCCCCGAACCGGACGACGGCCAGGACCCATGCGGCAAGGACGGTTGCCGAACCATTGACCTGACTGTCCAGAAGGTATGGAAGGACGGCAACCTCGAACGGCCGCAGTCGGTCGAGCTGAAGATCGCCGCGCACTATACCGATGGCAGTGGCAATACGGTGACGCCGCAGACGATTCAATGCTTCGGCGCGGATTGCACAACCGTGACGCAGAAGAATCCATGGACGGTGACGTTGGACTCCTCCGATGCCTCTTCCTGGAGCAACACCTGGCGCAAGGTGATTCAAGGACTGCCGGTCGCATTCGTGGATGGACAGGATGCCAACGGCAAGGACATCGTGCGTTACTACACGTACACCGTGGAAGAAACCGCCGTGACCTATAAGGACGGCGATACCACCAAGACCATCAAGCCCGCGGAGGCCGGATACCAAGTATCGGTCTCCTACAACACCAAGGAACGCGTGGCCATTGTTACCAATGCGGCGTTGCTTCCGGATACGGGAGGCGCGGGCACGATGTGGTTCCTGATGTTCGGCTTGCTGCTTATGGGAGCTGGCGTGGTCTGGTACGTGCGTAATCAACGCGTTCAATCCGGCACAGTCCGCTCGGGCTCCAGCCGTATACGAAAGCGAGGTGCCCATGCCGCATGACGATCACATAGACAAACCGTACCTGCCAAACAGAAAAGATTTCCATTTAGAGAAAGGAACAGTAATGAAATCACTGATGAAAAAGGTTTTCGCTGCCGCCGCGGCGATTGCCACCGTATTTGGATTGGCTGCGACGACAGTCGCCACGGCCAACGCAGCGGATAATGCCACGCTGACGGTCAGCACTACTGACGCGAAGTTCGCCGGTAAGACCGTGAACGCCTACAAGATGTTCTCCGCCACCGTGAGCGGTGACGGTGGCAGCAAGGCTGTCTCCTACACGTTGACTGACGAGTGGAAGCCGTTCTTCAAGAACTCCACTGCTTCCGGACTAACTGGTGCTACCGACGAGAACGTCAACGATAAAGCAAACGACTACGTATCCAAGCTGAAGGATGAAGACTTGGTTGCTTTCGCTACCAAGGCATCGAACTGGGCGCAGACCAAGACCAACAGCATCACGGCTGACGCGACCGCTATGGTATCTGCCGATGCCACGAACGGTAGTTACACTGCGACGTTCACTGATCTCGACTACGGCTACTACGTGGTCGCTGTGCCGGGTGCGACCTTGGCCAACGCCAGTGGTCAATACGCCACGCTAGTTTCCGTTGATAGCACCAATGTGAATACCGACATTAAGGGCGACCTGCCTACCGTCGACAAGAAGGTACAGGTAGACGGCACTGGTAAGGACGCCACTGACGCGAAGATCGGTGATACCCTGACCTTCACCCTGACCTCCACCATTCCAGACATGTCCGCCTATGACACCTACACCTTCAACTTCAAGGATACGTTGTCTCAGGGCCTCACCTTTGGACAAGTCACTTCCGTTACGGTCGAAGGTGTGACTAATCCACTGACCGTGAACACTGACTACACCGTCACCACTCCTACGGTCTCCGACAATACGCTTACTGTCGCCATGAAGGACTTCAAGGCCAAGCAGCAGGCCAATGCCGGCAAGAAGATCACCGTCACCTACACGGCCACGCTGAACGAGAATGCTGTTGTGGGCGGTGCTGGTAACACCAACTCCGCAAAGATTCAGTACTCCAACAACCCGAGCACCAATGAAACCGGTGAGTCTGAACCCAGCAAGGTTCGCGTCTTCACTTATGGCTTCACCGTCGATAAGTACACTGGTGACGAATATACTGATAAAGCCCGCCGACTTGCTGGTGCTGAGTTCACACTCGCACCTAAGAACGACACCGACAGCACCGCTATTAGCTTCGTGCAAGTCAGTGCCGGTGACGGTACCACGAACGCTGTATACCGTGTAGCTAAGACTGGTGAGGAAGGTGCGACGACGACTATCATCACTCCTGCAAGCGGTAAGGTTGTCTTCCAGGGACTGAAGAACGGCGAGTACACGCTCACCGAGACCAAAGCACCGGCCGGCTACAACAAGCTCGCCAGCGCCATCGGCGTGAAGGTTAATGGCCAGAACAACGGCACTGACACCATGAATGCCACCGTCACCATCACCTACAACAACAACAATGGCAGCAACTACGACCAGACCGCATCGAACGGTGTCATCCCGGTCCAGAACAAGTCCGGTGCTATCCTGCCTGGCACTGGTGGCATGGGTACCATCGCCTTCACGGTGATTGGTGTGCTGGTCATCGCGCTCGGCGTTGCCTGGACTCTCAAGCGCAAGAACGCCTGACGAGCATGGCCGTGTTTTGGGCGTGAAGGGCACACACCCGCTACGCCCACAACACGGTTTCCTCGCGAAAAGAACGCTCGATGAAACGACTGCGCAACATCCTACCCTTACTAGTCATTCTCGGTGGAATGCTCATTCTGTTCTATCCGACGATCAGCAACTTCCTCATTATGCGCAACGCCAGCCGCGCCGTAAATAACTACGACGCCAGCGTTGAAGCATTGAGCCAGGAACAGTACCAGAAGGTGCTGGATGCTGCGCACGCCTATAACGAAAAGCTCGCCCAGAACGATGCAGGAGAGACCGACGCTCTTGCCAGTGCCGTCAATTCCGCATCCACGGACGAGGAATACAACAGTCTGCTCAATATTGACGGTGACGGCATGATGGGATACATCACTGTGCCTAAGCTCGAGGAGACCTTGCCGATTTATCACGGCACTTCCGAGAAAGTGTTGCAATCCGGCATCGGACATCTCAAACAGACCTCACTGCCAGTTGGTGGCGCGTCCACGCATGCGGCGCTGTCTGGCCACCGGGGCTTGCCCACGGCAAAACTGTTCACGGACTTGAACCTTATGAAAAAAGGCGACAAGTTCTACATCACAATACTTAAAGACACGTATGCGTATCAGGTCGATAAGATCACTACCGTTCTGCCGACCAATACCAAACAACTGGCAATTGAGCCCGGCAAGGATTTGGTCACGCTCATCACTTGTACGCCGTATGCGGTCAATACGCATCGGCTGCTGGTGCGCGGCCATCGCATCCCATACGCGCCGCAGCAGCAGGATGACGCCAAATCCACGTTCCACGTGGACGTTCCGCTGCAGTACTTGTTGCCGTCTCTTGCACTGATTGCCTTGCTCATCGCATGGCATTTATGGCAGCGTCATGAGCGGCGACGCCGGCAGAGTGGGAGCGCCAAGGTCGCATCTGGTGATTCTGACTCTGCGGATATCGAGCCGGACGGTGACTTGCCTCCTCAGCCAGACAGTACAAATAACCAATCACATTCATCACGGCGGAAAGGACCGGGCAGACATGTTAGACCTGCATAGCGGAAGCGAATATGGTGCGGCGCGCATTGCTGACATGATTGCCGCCGCCGTTACTATCGTCCTCACTGTTCTTGCAGCCTTCGGCTCTATGGTGCCGTATGCGCAAGCTAATTCTTTCGGCGCTCTCACCATCAATGCCGTATGGGACCGAGACACGGCTTCGCCTAAATTGCTTGTCGGCGATACCTATTCCATCGTGCGCGTCGCCACCGTCACAACGAACAATGATGGTAGCGTCTCCTCATATAAAACCGTCGGCGATTTTTCCGGGCTCACTGCCGATTGGGAACGCCTGACATCAAGTGAATATCACGATGCTGCCAAGAAGCTCGCTACGCACGCGGCGAAAAACAAGCTGTACCAGCATTCCGGCACCACTAACGTAGCTGGTCAGCTCACTTTCCAGAATCTGCCGCTCGGCCTATATCTGGTCTCCCGCACGAGCTCGGCGAAAGCCAACAAAGCATACGACTGTGATCCGTTCCTCATCTCGATTCCTGGCAGTGGAGACACATCCGCTGATCTCAACATCACAGTAGAGCCGAAATTTAGCACTGAAACTCCTGTTGTCCCGCCCGAAAATAACCCGAGCGAGGAGCCTGGCAATCCTGGCCTTATCGGTCATACGGGTGCCGCCGTAGGCAGCATTGCTGCGGCAGCGGGGCTCATGTTACTTGTTGCGTTCATTTTGTTCAGATTGCGCATGAGGCGCCGCATACGGGACGTCAATTCGGCCGGCAAATCCCATACAGATGATTGCACGATGAAGTGAAAAAAGTAAGCATGAGCGACGAACGATTCTCTCCGGAACAAGCACAATATCTGGCTTCGCTGTCTGCAGTCAAGTATTACTGGTTCACGTATCCGATATGCAGAGTGGTTCAAGCGTGAATGCGTTTCGAGTGCTGAAAATGGTGAATCTCCCCGATTCTGAGGTTACTTCCAGTCGCACGAATGAAGGTAACCCTGGAACCGGTGGAAATGATATGCGTGATTTGATTATCCGTCGACAGGCGCTTTATATCAGGCGTTTGGGATTAAAAGTCGATGACCTAAAGATGCAGCTCTCGCAGCAATCCCTATCAAATGATGTGCAATGAGTTGTGCTGGATGAGCTGAGAGCGTCATCATTATTGTCTTTGATTCAGTATGAGATTTGTTTGAAACATTGGTGATTCGTGATTTGCGCGTATATCTCGAATCGATGGGTGGTGCGAATCGAATCGCATATTATCGGGATGAAAAAGGTCTTGAAGTTGATGTGATTCTTGAATTGGTGGATGGTCGCTGGGCTGCGGTGGAGATTAAGCTGAGCGACTTGAAAGTCACGGAGAAAAATGTGGACAAACTACATGCTTTCAAAGAAAAAGTGTGCGGAAATCCTCTATCTCAAGTTCGTGAGCCTGAATTCATGGCGTTTATTGTCGGGCGTGGTGATATTGCATACCGTCGTGATGACGGCATTCTGGTGCTGCCGATCGCCACGCTCGGGGCGTAACAAATGAACGCTGCGGCAGGTGGGACAATTGGGGGTGGATTGAACGAAGGAGACGGTGTGCAAGGAGTGCGGGAATCGCGGGAATCGCAAAAAACACGGGAATCGCAGGAGTTGCAGAATTCTCAAGGAACGCAGCCAAAGATCGGCAGAATTCCGGCGCTGATTGCGGCGGTGGTGATTGTGGGAGTGGCCATTGGTGCGGCCGCCGGTCTGCTGACGTTGATGCTGTACGGCGTCGAGCATCTTGCGCTCGGCTATGTTGAGAATTCGCAGGAATCCGGCCCGTTCAACGTTCCTGTGATTCGTCGACTGATTTCCGTGACCGCGGGTGCGGCCATCGCGGCCGTGATTTGGTGGCTGTTGCGTACGCGCAGTACGAAAGTACCGTCCGTTAAAAAGGCGGTAAATGGCGATATTATGCCGATTTGGCAGACCGTCGTGCATGTGCTGCTGCAGATTTTCATTGTCGGTACGGGCATGTCGATCGGTCGAGAAGTGGCGCCGCGCGAGTTGGGTGCGATGTTCGGCCAACGGTTCGCGCGTTGGGTGCATCTTGATGCGAAAGACACCCGTATGCTGGTGGCAATCACGGCTGCGGCTGGCCTTGCGGGTGTGTATAACGCGCCGCTTGCGGGCACGTTTTTCGCGGTCGAGATTTTGCTCGCCGATATAACTCTCGAAACGGTGACGCTCGCATTCGCCTGTTCCGCGCTGGCTTCGTGGGTGGCGTCGCTGGTCAAGGGTACGCATACGTTCTATTTGATCGGTGAAACCGACGGTTTGTTTACCTCCGATTACATGGCGTTCGCACTGGTTGCCGGCATGATTCTCGGCGCTGCCGGCGCGCTGTTCCGTCGCGGCTCGCAGTGGGCTGAGAAATCCAAGCCGTCGGGCGTTGGCATTCTGTGGATGCTGCCGCTCGCTGGCTTGCTGACCGGTGTGGTGGCGATTTGGGTGCCGCAGGTTATGGGCAATGGTCGCGCCACCGCGCAGTTGAGTTTCTCGTCCGACGTTGATTTGGCTGTGCTGCCGATTTTGTTGGTTTCATTCCTTGCGAAGGCGATTGTCACGCTGTTGACAATCCGTTCCGGCGCTTCCGGCGGTGTGTTGCAGCCGGGTATTGCGCTCGGCGCTTCGGGAGGTGCGTTGCTTGGTGTTCTGTGGATGCAGGTGTTCCACACGAATTCGATTGGCATGTATGCTCTGCTGGGTGCGTGCGCGCTGTTGGCTGCGTCCCAGCAGGCTCCGCTTATGGCGATTTGTTTGGTGATGGAACTTGCGGATGCTCCGATTAATCTGTTTATTCCCATTGGCTTCGCGGTTGCGGTCAGTGCGTTCGTCGCAAGCCGTTTGGGCGGACCGCTTGCTGCTGTTCATCTATCGAAAAGTGCGAAAAAGAGGCTAATTAAGAAGAATGCGCATGTAAGGGTGCATTAGACGGTAGACTAGGGGGTTGGCGTACGGGTGGCCGGTGTTGAGCGCCCGAGTCGCGCGTGGCCTCGCAGGTCCCGCATGACTCAGGCGCGGTTTTTCATATGGCCATAAGACCGGTTTTCTTCGGAATGAGCGCGGTCAGCACGAACCAGTGGTCTTCGGTGCGAATCGTCACTTCGCCGCCATACTGTTGCGCGATATGACGAATTGACTTCACGCCGAAACCGTGCCGGTGCTGGTCGTCGCGCTTGGTGGTGCGCAAATTGCCTTCCGCATCTTTCTTCAGCCGGGAATCGTAATAATTTTCCACACGGATGACAATAAAGTGATTTTGCTCGTATAACGCAAGTTTGATTAGTCGCTGTTCGTGTTTCGGCAGTTTCGACGTCGCTTCGATCGCATTGTCGAGCGCGTTGCCGAACAACGACGCGATATCCATCGACGACATGCCGCTTAACAGCGATCCGTCCGCGACCGCGGTGAACGTGATTCCGCGATCGGCACAGGCGCGCTCTTTCGTGGTCAGAATAACGTCAAGCAGAATCGTCGCATACATGCAGGCGAATGCGAGCAGCATGCCGATAATCCAGAACCAGATCGGCATACTGCCGTCAAAATACTGCACTGCAGTCAGCAGCAGCAGTCCGGCCGCGCTGACGATGATCGACCGCTGGAGTGGAACGCGCCGATACAGCACTGCGATATACACCATGCAGGCAGCCCATTCGCAGATCGCTGTATATGAACGAGGAATGTCGGGCAGGGCGTTGGTGATCGGCGTCATCGACGGCACCGAAAGCACGGTTATCGTGGTCGAAGGTGTTGTAGGGAGTATGTTCGCCAATCCTGCAGTCAATCCGGCCAGCATATTCGGCAATGCTGCGCCGATCACCTGCCACCTCCCATATAATAGGTATGTGCGGCCATGAACGCCTTCTTGCGTGGGCGGCTCACGCGCAGTTGTTCACCGTTCGACATTATGCAATTCTGGTCGGCAACGCCCGTCACATGCTTGAGATTCACCAGATAGCAGGAATTCGAGCGGAAGAAATGATGGTCGGCAAGCTTGGCTTCCATGTCTTTGAGCGTTCCGTTGATCGACAGTTTGCCTTCCAGCGTGTGGATGACGATGGTGTGCCGAATCGATTCAAGATACAGAATGTCGGCAAGATTCAGGCGCATCTGTCCGTTGCCGGTTTCGATGAGCATGGAATCGTCGCCATTGCGTCGCACCATGTCGATCGATTTCTTGAGCTCCTGCGAAAACGCGAACCACGGTAGAGGTTTAAGCAAGTACGACAACGCACGCACCTCATACCCGCTGATTGCATATTGCGGGGCAGCGGTGATGAACACGATCACGACTTTGTCGTCGCGCTCGCGGATGCGTCTCGCGGCGGCCATGCCGTCCATTTCGCTCATCTCGATGTCGAGCAGTAAGATATCATAAACGGGGGTATATTTTTCTACGATTCGTGCGCCGTCGTCGAATACGGAAACGGTAAATTGCTCGCCATTTTCCTGTTGATATCGGTTGAGATAGTCAAGTACCAGTTGGCAGCTTGCGGGATCGTCCTCGACCACGCCGATTCGAATATTGCGCATTGCAACCTCCCCGTTCTGTCTTTCGCTCCGCACCATTGTCTTGCATGATGGCGATAAATGCGTGTATTTACTACGCCGTTAATCCCCTTTTGCCAGCGGAGGCAAACAGCGCGACTCGCGACACGCATTGACAGTTTTAGCGTTGTATGTATCATGGAACGTGGCTCAACGAAGAGAACCTTCGCTAAACCAAAGAAATAAATTAACGCTTTGAATTGTGGCTTTGTCGAAGTTGTAAGCCGCAAGGCGAGGCACCGAAAGAAATCCCTTTACAACGGATCGTGAGGCACGTACCTGCCTCTGAAAGGATGACAAATCATGGCAGAAGTCGTATTCGACCATGTTACTCGTATCTACCCGGGCAACGATAAGCCGTCGGTGGATGATTTGAATATGGACATCAAGGACGGCGAGTTCCTGGTGCTGGTTGGCCCGTCTGGTTGCGGCAAGTCCACTACGGCGAATGTTATGTGCGGCCTGCAGGCGCCTACGTCTGGCAAGGTGTACTTCAAGGGCGTTGACGTCACGAAGCGCACGGCTGATATGCGAAAGACCATCGGCCGCGTTATTTCGGTCGTTTTTCAGGACCCCGCCACGGCACTAAACGCTCGCATGACTGTTCATGATCAGCTGCTCGACCCCATGATCGTTCACAACGTGGGTACGAAGGCAGAACGCGAGAAGCGCATTAAAGAGCTTATTGAAATGGTCGGTCTGCCGAGCTCGGTTCTTGAGGCTTTGCCTGGCCAGATGTCTGGCGGCCAGCGTCAGCGCGTTGCTATTGCGCGCGCTCTGTCGCTGAAGCCCGATGCTATCATCGCCGACGAACCCACTTCGGCTCTTGACGTTTCGGTTCGCGCGCAGATTCTGAATCTGCTTACCGACCTGAAGAAAGAACTGGGCCTTTCGATGGTGTTCATCAGCCACGACATTCAGACGGTGCGTTATATTTCCGATAATATCATCGTCATGAACAAGGGTAAAGCGGTCGAGCGCGGCACTGCTGCCGAGGTGTTCAACAACCCGAAGGACGATTACACTCGTTTGCTCTTGGGTGCGGCTCCCTCTCTGCTTCATCCTGATTTGGGTCAATAACCCACAACGGATACTTATGGAAAGCGTCGCTCGAAAGGGCGGCGCTTTTTCATGTTCTGCCCAGGTTTCCATGGCACCACGCCTCGCTACCGTTCGCATCGCTCACTATGCGCTCGGCTGACTGCGTTCAACTTATGAATAAAACCAGATTGAACGCAGACGATGCCATAGGAACCTGGGCAGAACATGCAGGGGACGAGCTTTCTTTGTTCTTGGGCTGAATTTGCCGCTTACCGCTTGACGCGTACCGACCAGGGCTTACAATTTTGATGTTTGCTGTATCCAACAGAAAAGGGTCTTCTCATGACTGAAAGCAAATTCCATGGCGTTATTCCTCCCGTGGTCATTCCTTTGACCGCCGAGCGTACGCTTGATCTTGAGGCTCTCGAGCGCTCGATCAACCGCATGATTGACGCAGGTGTTGATGGCCTGTTCTTCTTGGGCTCCTCGGGCGAGGTTGCCTTCCTTACCGACGCTCAGCGCTACCATGTGCTGCAGGAGGCCGTTGCCATGGTTCATGGTCGCGTCCCCGTTCTTGCCGGTATCATCGATATGGAGACCCTGCGTGTGGTCGACCAGGCCAAGCGCGCTACGGGCTATGGCGTTGACGGTCTTGTTGCGACCGCTCCGTTCTACGCTTTGGGTGGCCCCAAGGAAACTGAGCGTCACTTCCGTGCCATTCGTGAGCAGACCGATCTGCCGCTGTTCGCTTACGATTTGCCTGTCTGCGTTCACACGAAACTCGATCCCACGATGCTCGTTCGCCTCGGCGAAGACGGCGTTATCCAGGGCGTTAAAGACTCCTCGGGCGACGACGTGAGCTTCCGCTGGCTGTGCCTCGAGAATGAAGATGCTGGCCATCCTCTGCAGGTCTTCACTGGCCACGAGGTGTGCGTCGATGGCGCTTACATGGCTGGCGCCGATGGCTCCGTTCCGGGCCTTGCCAATATCGACCCCTATAGCTACGTTGAGCAGTGGAAGGCTTTCCAAGCTGGCGATTGGGAGAAGGTTCGCCAGATTCAGGATCATCTCGCTCGTTTGATGTTCGTGACTCGCGTCGTGAAGGCGACCGTCGGCTTTGGCGCTGGCGTTGGTGCGTTCAAGACCGCTCTGTGGCAGATGGGCGTGTTCAACACGAACCAGATGCGCGAGCCCGTTCAGGCTCTCGAGGGCGAAGACGTTGCTGCCATTCGTGCGGTTCTCGAGCAGAATGGCATGATGTAGATTTGTTGCGCCGTCCTAACGGGCGGCGCTTCTTCGTTTGAGGCGTTATGGCGTCGTGCGGCCGCGAGGCGCATCAGCTTGCTCTTTGTGCAGGGCTTCCGCGTATGGAATACGAGTGGCTTCATGATGGGCAATCTGGCACGCTTCGTGGCCGTTTGCTGTTTTGGCGCATAAGCGGTTGGCTCATAGCGTGTGGCCGTTTTTTGCGGGAATCCCCGGTCGCGGCGTTGTGCGATCGGGATTGTTTTGGAGGTTTTCCTTTGGAATATCCATTCAGCGTTGTTGCTGTTGATGTGGGCGGAACGAAAATTGCGTGTGCCGTCGTGCGTTATGAAAACGCCGATGCTGCACCCATCATTCTTTCGAAGCGCTCGATTCCTACCGATGCGCAGCAGGGTGGGGAAGTCGTGCTTGCTCGCATTCTCGACCTTGTCGATGACGTGCGTGCCGAGGTTCTTTCTCGCGGCGAAACCATCATGGGCGTTGGCGTTGCGACGGCTGGTCGTGTTGACGTGAATACGGGCAATATCGCTTTTGCGAATGAAATCATGCCCGGATGGTCGGGCCAGCCGCTCGGCGATGCGCTGCGTGAGCGTTTCGAATGCCCGAGCGCTGTGCTCGGAGATGTGCAGTCGCATGCGCTCGGCGAGGCACGTTGGGGTGCGGCGCGTGGTGCGCAGACGGCTGTTGTTATGGCTCCAGGCACGGGCCTTGGCGGCGGTATTATTTGCCATGGCAAAATCGTTCGCGGCAAACACGGTTTCGCGGGTGAAATCGGATCGACGATGAATACTTTGGATGCCGGCGATGGCAATCTTGAGTCGGTGGCGGCAGGAAGCGGCATTGAGGCGCGCTACTATGCCGCATGCGGTGTTCATCAAACCGGTGCCGAAATCTCTCATCGTGCGCAACTTGGTGAAGACATCGCACGTCAAACCATTGAAAATGCGGGCCGTGCTCTTGGCTTAGCGCTTGCTGGCTGGACGAATATCTTTGATCCCGATATCGCTGTAGTTTCTGGGTCCGTTACGAAGGCTGGCCCCATTTGGCGTGAAGCGATGGTGTCGGCATTCAAGGAGCGCACCCCGGGCGTTCTTGCCGATTTGCCCATTGTCGATGCATCGCTCGGCGATAATGCGCCGCTCATTGGAGCTGCGGAAAATCTGCTGGATACTTTGAAGAACTAGGAGACGGGCAATGGATCCCATTATTGAACAACTTAAAGGCAAGCTTATCGTGAGCTGCCAGGCGTATATGGGCGAGCCGCTTCGCCATCCCGAAACCATGGCGCAAATGGCTCGCGCGTGCGAGCTGGGCGGTGCGGGCGGCATTCGCTGCCAGGGCCTTTCCGACATCTCCGCCATTAAAGGCCGCACCGAGGTTCCCGTCATTGGCATTTGGAAAGAAGGCCATGAAGGCGTCTACATTACGCCGACCTTGCGTCATGCTCGTGCGTGCGTCGCGGCTGGCGCCGATATCGTCGCTATCGATGCTACCGATCGTCCTCGCCCCGATGGCAAAACGCTGGAAGATACCGTGCGTCCGCTGAAAGAAGAGGGCGTGCTTGTTATGGCCGACTGCTCGACCATCGAGGACATTCGCCATGCTTTTGCCATTGGCTGCGATATCGCCTCTACAACGCTTTCTCATCCTGGTGCTGCTATCGATTGCGGCATGGCCGACGGCCCCGATGTGGCGCTGGTCGCCCAGGCTGTTGCGGAATTCCCCGACAAGCCTGTTATCTGCGAGGGCCGCGTGCATACGCCTGCCGATGCGAAGGCTGCAATGGATGCGGGCGCGTGGGCGGTTGTGGTTGGCACCGCCATCACGCACCCCACGAGCATTACTTCCTGGTTCGTCGAAGCGGTGGAGTAAAGTTCTTTGGTCGAGCGGCGCTGGGCTATGGCTCGTGAAGCGCTGCATAATTTCGCGCATCTTATATAGCCCGTATTCGTCGAAGCTTATTCGACGGGTGCGGGCTATACTTGTCTTTATGGATACTACGAAACTCATTACTAAACAGGCCGTGGCGAAAGCCGTGTATGAGGCCATCCCAAATATCGCATGCGTGCTTCCATGCGACGTGAAACGCTCGCTTGCGGAAGCTCGAAAGGCCGAAGTCGAATCACGTGGCGCCCTCGTTCTTGACCAGCTTCTCGAAAATGCGGAAATCGCTGAGCGCGATTGCGTCCCCATTTGCCAAGATACGGGAACATGCTGGGTCTGCCTTGAGGCGGGTCCCGGGCGACGTGTTTGCGGAAACCGATGATGCGGTTGCTCGCGCATATACCGAAGCGCTTCTTCGCAAGAGCGTTGTGCGTGATGCGTTTTTCGATCGCGCGAACACTGGCGACAATACGCCCGCTTTCACCGATATTCATTTCAGCGAAAAAGCTGGATGCAGGTTGCATGTGCTGCTGAAAGGTGGCGGGTCCGACAACGCTTCGCGTGTGGTTATGCTGCCGCCAGGCGCAGGCAAACAGGGCATTCTCAATGAAGTCATGGATTGCGTTCGCCATAAGGCGGCAAATGCGTGCCCACCGCTCGTGATTGGCGTTGGCATCGGCGGCACGTTCGATAAGGTCGCTGGCATGGCGAAATCGGCGCTCTTGCGCCCCGTTGGCTCTTCAGCGAAGGACGAACGCACGGCGGAACTCGAAAACGAGCTGCTCGATATGGTGAACGCGACGGGTATGGGCCCTGGCGCCCTTGGGGGCAAAACGTTGGCGCTTGCCGTGCATGTGAACACGGCGCCGTGCCATATCGCGGCTTTGCCGCTCGCTATTAACATGGGCTGTTCTGCTATGCGCCGCGCTACGTTTGAATTTAACGCTCAGACAGGTGAATTCGAGCGCGTTGATACGGAAACGGGGGAGTAGGCATGGCCGATTCGATGAATTCTCCTCTCGCATTGGAGTTGCCTCTTTCCCGCGAGGCGCTTGCCTCTCTTCGCGCTGGCGATGCCTGCACGCTCTCGGGCGCTATGTACACGCTGCGAGACGCCGGCCACATGCGCCTGCTCGACGAGCTGCACGAGCGAGGATGCCTTCCGTATGATTTGGAAGACGCCACGATTTTTTATGCGGGGCCGACGCCTCCTGCAGCAGGTCGACCCTTTGGCGCAGTTGGTCCTACCACGGCATCGCGCATGGATTTCGCTGCTCCTGAGCTGCATCGAGCGGGCATTGCCGCCACGGTGGGCAAGGGAGTGCGCAACCAAGCTGTGATTGATGCGTGCGTTGAAACCGGTTCGGTCTATTTCGTTGCTACGGGCGGCGCTGCGGCGCTTTTGGCCCAGCGTGTTGAATCTGGCGAGGTCGTCGCATATGACGACTTGGGCACTGAAGCTTTGCGACGCATTGTTGTGCGAGATTTCCCCGTCTTCGTAGGCGTCGATGTGAAGGGAAGTTGTATTTATGACCTCGAATAAGGCCGGTCAACGCCGCGGCGTCTTCGTTTCGTTTGAAGGTGGCGAAGGTGCGGGCAAAACGACCCATATTCGCTTTTTGGCAGAAACGCTTGAAGCGCGCGGATTTGAAGTGGTGCGCTTGCGCGAGCCGGGTGGTACCGCTATAGGCGACAAGCTGCGCAGCATCGTGCTCGATCCGGGTAATGCCGCGATGTGCGATGCATGCGAGCTTCTTGTGTACGAAGCGGCACGTGCGCAAATCGTTGAAGAGGTCATTAAGCCGGCGCTCGATCGCGGGGCCGTGGTTTTGTGCGATCGTTTCTTCGATTCCACGACGGCGTATCAGGCGTACGGTCGTGGGCTCGATGCCGATTTCGTGAGGCGCGCTAACCAATTTGCATGCCAGGGCGTTGTGCCCGACAGAACTATTCTGCTTGTTCCGCCTTCGACGAAAGACGGCTTGATTCGCGCGACGAAAAACGATGGCGCTGATCGCCTTGAATCTGCGGGGGTCGAGTTCCATGAGCGCGTGCGCAATGCGTTTGCCGAAATCGCCGCCGATGACCCGAAGCGCATTCGCACGGTGTATTCGGCAGACAAGAAGTCGAAAACGTCTCAGGCTGTTTTCACCGAACTTGCTGACATTTTTCCGTTTATGGTAGAACTGCTTGCGGATGAATCGGGCGCGCATTTTGCACCGCTCGACGTCAAGAAGCCTCATACCGGAAAAGCGACGTTTGCCGCTCCCGTTTCGCATTCGAAAAACGGGGCCGAATAATGTCTGACGTCTTCGACGGGATTTTCGGGCAACCCAAGGTTCGCGATTTCTTGCGTGCGTGCGTGCGCGGCGATCGCGTGAGCCATGCGTATTTGTTCACGGGGCCAGCGGGTTCGAATAAAACGGCGGCGGCGTTCGCGCTCGCGAAGGCCATCGTGTGCGAAGGCGACCCATGTTCCTCATGCGAGGCGTGTTCGGCAGACACGTGCCGCCGCATCGACCGCAAGTCCCATCCCGACGTGCATTACCTCGCTCCAGAAGGTGCCCAGGGCTACGTTGTCGAACAAATTCGCGAGCTTGTCGCCGATTCCCAGCTGGCTCCGCTTGCTGGCAGGCATAAGGTGTATATCCTCGATCGGGTCGACTCGCTTGGTACGTCGGCCGCGAACGCGTTTTTGAAAACGCTCGAAGAGCCGCCCGACGACGTCACGATCATCTTGCTTGGCCGCACCCGCGAAGCCGTGCTGCCGACTATCGTGTCGCGCTGTCAAGTTGTGCCGTTTCGTCATATTCCGGCGAGCGAGGCGTCGGGCATTCTGGCCCAGAATACGGGCTGCACTCTTCCCGAGGCCGCCATTGCTATTCAGGCGGTGGGCGGCTCCATCACGAAGGCGGCTCAGTTTTTACGCTCCAAGGAGCGAGGCGTGTTCCGCACGAAAATCATAGGTGCCATGGGTTCGCTTTTGCGCGCAGATGACCTTGATATTCTTGAGTATGCCCGCGATTTGGTTTTGGCGTCCAAAACGCCGCTCGATGAAGTGCGTCGTGAACAAGAGCGCGATTTGGAAGAAAAGGCTGAATTCCTGCAGGCTTCGGCTCTCAAGCAGCTTGAAGCCCGCCAGAAGCGCGCCATGAGCGCGGCGTCCATGGAATTGTTGCGCCAAATGTGCTCGATAGCTCGCGCATGGCTTCGCGACGTGGGAGTATGCTGTGCAGGCGACGATTCTCTCGTCGTCAACGTCGATGTGGCTGCGTCTATTCACGACGCCGCTGCCCGCACCACGCTCGAGCGCGTTACGCGCGCGCAGGAGTGTGTGAGCGCCTGCGAAGACGCCATTTCGTATAATGTTTCTCCGCAAGTGAGCATCGAATCGATGCTTTTCGAGATAAGAGAGGTTCTCTATGCCTAACGTCGCTGCCGTCAGGCTTACCTATAACCCTCGGGTGTTGTGGTTCGATCCCAATGGAATCGAGTTCTCCGCGGGCGATGCGCTTATCGTGAAAACCGAGCGCGGCCTGGAATACGGCGTGGCCGATGAAAACCTGAAAGAGGTTTCCGAAGACGCCATCGCGAAACTTAAAAGCCCCTTGAAGCCCGTGATGCGCAAAGCCACGTCTGAAGATTCCGCGAAGTGGGCGAATCTTCAGGCTCAGGCCGAAGAGGCGCTTCCTGTTTTCAAGGAAATGGTCGAGCAATACAAGCTCGACATGCATCCCGTGACCGTCGAATTCCTTTTCGATGGCGACAAAGCGATTTTCTATTTCGAGGCAGATGAACGCATCGATTTCCGCGAACTCGTGCGTGCGCTTGCTGCGAAATTTCACGTTCGAATCGACATGCGTCAAATCGGAGTGCGCGACGAAGCGCGCATCGTCGGCGGCTTCGGACACTGCGGCCAGGAGTTGTGCTGTGCTCGCTTGGGCGGCCAGTTCAATCCGGTGTCTATTCGCATGGCGAAAGACCAGGATTTGTCGTTAAACCCGCAAAAAATCTCGGGCTTGTGCGGTCGCCTCATGTGTTGCCTTCGCTATGAATCCGATACCTATAAGGAATTCAAGTGCCATTGTCCCAAGCAAGGGTCCATGGTGAAGGTGCCGGGCGGCGAAGCGAAGGTCGTTGAAATCAACGTGCCCCGCGAAACCGTCACGCTGCAGGTCGAAGACAAGCGCGTGCGTGTTCCTGTTGCCGAGATGGGCGTCGACAAAAAGTCGGGTAAGCCGAATTCCGTTTCCGCTGACGTGCTCGAAGCTGCCATCAATGCCGCGAATCCGAATATGCAGGTTGCGGAAATCGTCGATCGCTCGATTTTCACAGGCACCGATAAGCTCGCCGAAGCGCCCGTGGCGCGTCATAACGAGAGCTCTCGTAAGTCCCGTAAGGCCGAAGCCGACGAGGAGCAGGGCCGCTCTTCGCGCCGCCGTCGTCGTTCACGCGGCGCTACTTCGCATACGCCTGTTGAAGAGAAGCGCGATTCGCAGCGCAAGCAGCGTTCTTGCGGTGAAGCCGCAGGTGGCGAAGACCAACAGAAGCAGGGCCAGGGTCGTGTGAAACGCCGCAGTTCGCAAACCGCCCAGGGTTCGAAACGCCGCGATGGCCAGGCTTCCCAGAATGCACAGCCTAAGCGTTCCTCCGATAAGCCACAGCAGCAGAAAAACCGCGGCGCGGCACAAAAGCAAGATAAGCCCAAACAACAACGTCGCCCCGGGCAGCGTTCCTCGGGCCTGTCTCAGACGAAGGCTCAAGGCTCGCAGCAGACTCAGGCAAGCGAAACCTCGACGCATAGGCGTCCCCGTCGTCGCACGCATAAAGCGCAGGGCGGCGAGAGCCAGAACCGCGAGCAATAACCCAAAATGGGACAGGAATAAGCTCCTGTCCCATTTTTTGAAAGGAGCATCAAGATGAAAACCCTCGACGAGCCAACCGTTGAAAACGGAACGCCGCGCTTGGCGTATGGACTGCTTACCGACTTGTACCAGCTCACCATGGCGCAAGGGTATTGGGAAAATGGCAAGCTCGGCGAGCAGGCGTGCTTCACGGTTTTCTTCCGCGATGCTCCTTTCAAGGGCGGTTTCGCCATTGCATGCGGCATGTCGCAGCTCGCGGAAATGATTGATGGGTTCGAATTCACCGAATCCGATATCGAATACCTGGCGGGGCTCAATGCTCCCGGCGGCGGAAAGCTCTTCAAGGCGGAGTTCCTTGAATACCTTCAGGCTCTGAAGCTTTCGGTGGACATCGACGCCGTGCGCGAGGGCGAGGTTATTTTCCCGATGGAACCCATCGTTCGCGTCATGGGCCCCATTCTTGAATGCCAGCTGCTTGAGACCGCGCTTTTGAATTGCGTGAATTTCCAAACGCTCATCGCGACGAAAGCGGCTCGCGTGTGCCTTGCCGCGAAAACGCCCGTTGCAGAATTCGGCCTGCGCCGCGCGCAAGGCGCAGGCGGTTCGCTGTGGGCGAGTCGCGCTGCGGTTGTCGGCGGATGCGCCTCGACTTCCAACGTGCTTGCGGGCAAGCTCTATGACATTCCTGTTTCAGGCACGCATTCCCATTCTTGGGTCATGTCGTTCGATAGTGAACTTGAAGCTTTCCGCGCGTATGCGAAATGCTTCCCCACGAACTGCGTTCTGCTCGTCGATACGTACAACGTGAAAAAAGGCATTGAAAATGCCATTACCGTGGGCCTCGAAATGCGCGAGCGCGGAGAAAAGCTTGCCGGCATTCGCATCGATTCGGGCGACCTTGCGTGGCTTTCGCGTTATGCGCGCGAGCGCCTCGATGCAGCGGGCCTTACCGATTGCGGCATCGTGCTCTCGAACGATTTGGATGAGTATACGATCGAATCTATTCGCGAGCAGGGCGCGAACGTTATGAGCTGGGGCGTTGGCACGAAGCTCGCAACCGCGTATGACCAGCCCGCGCTTGGCGGCGTGTATAAGCTGTCGGCTACGAAATCGCAGGGCGACTCGAAATGGAAGGCTCGCCTCAAGGTATCTGAGATGTCGAGCAAGCTCACGCTTCCGGGTGTTCTCGATGTGCGCCGCTTCTTCTTCGAAGACGGGCGTATCGCAGGCGATATGGTTTTCGACGTGAATGAACCGGTAAATGCCGAAGACAAGATCATCGATCCGTCCGACTTACTTCGCCAGAAATCGCTTGCGGGCCTTGCGAGCGAGACGCTGCTTCGCCCGCTTTCGCGTGATGGCAAATCGGTGCTCGCCGCCGAAGACCGTTGCGCTATGGCCGCGCAGGCGCGTGCGAAAGAAGCTCTTGGAAAGCTTGACGAATCTCAGAAACGCTTGCTGAATCCCCATACGTATCCCGTGGGTCTGGAAGAGGGCATGTGGCATCGCCGTGCGGCGCTCGTGGCGGAGCTTCGTGGCCAAAAAATCGGCTGGTAAGAATTCTTGTTTCAATTCGAGCGCGGAATAGCAAGGCGGCATCGGGCCTTATGGTTCGATGCCGTTTATTGCGTTGTGGGGATGTTTCGGTGCGCTCGGCATAAGTGACAATTTGATTCCTTTTTGACAAAGCGACTCGAATGTTGCCGTGACCTGATATAGTTCGTCTGTCAAAGTATTGCGCGTAAGGAGCGCGGAATCGCTTTCAGAAAGGCCACGAATGACTGCGAAATGCAATCTTATTATCGACTCGTGTTGCGATTTGCCGCTGGAGATGGTGCAGCGCGAGGGCGTGTATCTCGTTGAATTCCCGTTCCTCTTCGACACCGAGCAGCATCTCGACGATTTCGGCGTGAGCATGCCCGCCAAGGAATTCTACGACCGCATGCGCAAGGGTAATTTCCCTACGACGTCTCAAATTTCCATTCCCGCTTACACCGAGGTGTTCGAGCGCGCTGCGCAATCTGGCATTCCTACGGTGTACTTGAGCTTCTCGTCGGCGCTTTCGGGCAGCTACAATGCGTCGTTGCTCGTGCGCGATCAGCTTCAGGAAAAGTACCCTGAGATGCAGCTGCACATCGTCGATACCAAGCTTGCTTCTGTTGCGGAAGGGGCTTTGGTATATGAAGCCCTGCGCCAGCGCGATGCGGGCCTTACGGCCGAAGAGCTCGTCGAGTGGGCTGAAGAGGCGCGCTATTTCCTTAACATGATGTTTATGGTCGACGACCTTGAGTCGTTGCGTCGTGGCGGCCGCATTCCCGATGGCGTTGCTGCGGCAGGTGCGAAACTCGATGTGAAGCCTATGCTCACCATTGATTTGGAAGGCAAGCTCACCTTGAAGGGTGTGGCCCGCGGCCGCAAAAAGGGCATTCGCCAGCTCGCTCAGTTCTATCTCGATAAAGTTTCTCAGGACGGCCCTTCGGGCGCCATTGTGACGGGCAATGCCGATTGTCCTAAAGATCTTGAGCGCATGCATGAGCTTATCGCGAAGGAACAAGAAGACGCCATGTTCCTTGATTTGCATATCGGTCCCGTCATTGGAACCCATGTGGGTCCCGGTATGATTGCAATCGTATTTTGGGGACAAGACCGCCGAGAGGACCTTTCGGTGGCCGATCGCATCGCACGTAAAATCAAAGGCGGCGCTTAGGCGATTGATGGGTGTGCGCGATAACACGTCATGTATGGAAGAGGCCGCTCTCTCGACGGCCTCTTTTTCTGATGCCACGATTTCCTTGCTTGAACATTGCTCGCTCTGTCCTCGTGCGTGTGGTGCGAATCGCGTAGCGGGTGCTCGGGGCGTGTGTGGCGCGGCTGACGAGCTGCGCATCGCCCGGGCCGCCCTTCATTTCTGGGAGGAGCCGCCGATTTCGGGCAATGTGGGCAGCGGGGCCGTTTTCTTCTCGAATTGCCCACTGCATTGCGTGTATTGTCAAAACGAACCCATCGCGAACGGCAGCTGCGGCGTTGATGTGAGCGTGCGTCGTCTTGCTCGCATTTTTTTGGAATTGCAGGACCAAGGCGCTCTCAATGTGAACCTTGTAACGCCAACGCACTATGTACCCCAAATTATTGAAGCGGCAAAGCTCGCGCGTGAAGCGGGGCTCACCATTCCGTTTGTGTACAACACTTCGGGCTACGAAACGCCAGAAACTATCGCTTTGCTCAAGGGGCTCGTCGATACCTATCTGGTCGATTTTCGCTATATCGATGCCCAGACGGCGCGCAGCTATTCGAAAGCGCCAACGTACCCCGAATTCGCTATGGCTTCGCTCGATGCGATGGTGGAACAGGGCGCGCACGTTATCGTTCGCGTGCTGCTGCTTCCGACGCACTTGGAGGAAACAAAGCGAATCGTGCGATATGTGCATGAAACCTATGCCGTGCAAGAAACGCTCGGCCAGCTTAAGCTTTCTCTCATGAGCCAATACACGCCTATGGGAACGTTTCCGTTGCATCCCGAACTTGAGCAGAGAATCGATCCTGAAGCGTTCGAGGAACTTCTCGATTATGCCGATGATATCGGTTGCGATGATTATTTCTGGCAAGAGGGGGGAGCTGCCGAAGAAAGTTTCATTCCCGATTTCGCCTCGCATGAAGGAGTTGTGGGCCCCGAGCTCGCTTCGTGTGCCGAGTGATCTATCGCTTGTGGCTTTCGGCTGCCATATTGGCCGTTTACCGCTGGTGAGCGGTGTATTTAACAAAGCTGTAATATTGCATTGCCCGCGCTTGGTATGCTAGAGCGAATTCAACCAAACGAAAGGGCGGCATATGACTTTGATGTACCACAGCACTCGAAACGCCGATGCATGCGTATCCGCGAAACTCGCGGTGCTCAATGGCCTTGCTTCCGATGGCGGTCTCTACGTTACCGATGCGCTGGGCGAAACGAAAATCGATCTCGAACGCGTTGTGGCGAACACGTATCGCGAAAATGCCGCGTATATCTTGGGTGCGCTGCTCGATGACTATTCCGCTGAAGAAATTGAGTCGTGCGTTGAGGCTGCATACAAAGGCACCTTTGAAACCGATGACGTTGCTCCCGTGGTAAAGGTCGGCGATTCGTTCGTGCTCGAACTTTTCCGCGGCCCGACAAGTGCCTTCAAAGATGTTGCGCTGCAGATGCTTCCTCAGCTCATGAGCCGAGCTGCGCAAGGTGCGGGCGAAAAAATCATGATTCTTGCCGCAACGAGCGGCGATACCGGCAAGGCTGCTTTGGCTGGTTTCGCGAATACGTCCGGGCTGGGCATTACCGTGTTCTACCCGCATAACGGCACAAGCGAAATCCAGCGATTGCAAATGGTCACCCAGGCCGGCGACAATGTTGCCGTCGCTGCCGTCGAGGGCAATTTCGACGATACCCAAAGCGCCGTAAAGCGTATTTTTGGAGACGAGGCGCTGCGCGAGCGTCTTGCGGCGCAGAATACGGTGCTTTCAAGCGCGAACTCCATTAATATCGGCCGTTTGGCTCCGCAGGTCGTGTATTACTTCGATGCCTATGCCCAACTCGTTCGTGCAGGCGAAATTGCATGTGGCGATGCCGTCGAGTTCTGCGTTCCCACCGGAAACTTCGGCGATGTGCTTGCTGGATATTTTGCGAAGCGCATGGGCCTTCCCGTTGGCAAGCTTATTGTCGCGAGCAACTGCAATAACGTGCTGTCCGATTTCCTTACCGAGGGCGTGTACGACCGCAATCGCGAGTTCTTCAAAACCATTTCTCCTTCGATGGATATCTTGATTTCGTCGAACCTTGAGCGCCTTCTGTACTACGCGAGCGATGGCGCTGCTGGGTTTATTGCTGGCCTTATGGACGACCTTGCGAAAACGGGTCGATATCAGGTGCCCGACGAGGTGCTTGCACGCATTCAGGAAACGTTCGCCTGCGGTTGGGCGAGCGACGAGCAAGCGGAGGCTGCTATGAAGGAATGCCACGATGCAACGGGCTATGTGCTCGATCCCCATACGGCGTGCGCGTGGCATGTTTCAAAGATGCATCCTCGTACCGAAGGCGTTCCCCGCGTGGTGCTTTCTACCGCGAGCCCGTATAAGTTCTGCCATGACGTGTGCGAGGCGCTGGGGCTGGCTGCGCCGCAGGACGATTTCGCTTGCATGCGCGAACTCGAAGGTGCGAGCGAAACGAAAGCTCCTGCCGCTTTGGCCGCCCTCGAAAACGCCGATGAGCGTTTCGGTGACGTGATCGCGGTTGGCGACATGTCTTCTTATGTTGAAACGAAATGCGGTGAGTTGCTGTGAGCGTAAAAATTACGGTGCCGGCTACGTCGGCGAATCTTGGCATTGGCTACGACTGTCTGGGTATGGCGGTTTCCCTGTATTCGGAATTCACGTTCGAGCGTGCTGACGAGCTGCAGATTTCGGGTTGCCCCGAGAAATATCGCAATGAAAACAATCTCGTGTACCGAAGCTTTGAGCTTGCGCTTGCGCACTGGGGTGAGGAGCCGTTTCCTATTAAGCTGCATATCGATGCGGCGATTCCCGTTTCACGTGGTTTGGGTTCCTCATCGACGTGCACGGTTGCGGGCATCATGGGCGCCGCCGCGCTCACGGGCCGCATTGTGGGTCGCGCCGAGGCGGTGAGCATCGCGACCGAAATGGAAGGCCACCCCGATAACGTCGCTCCCGCCATTATGGGATCGCTCGTGTGCTCGTTTACGCCGCGGGGCGAATTGCCGAATTGCATTCGCTATAACGTGAATCCGAATCTGCGCTTCGTCACGGTTATTCCGCCTTATGAGGTTAAAACCGAGGAGGCGCGCAAGATTGTGCCTCAGGAAGTGCCCCTATCTACCGCTGTGTGGCAAATGGGACGCATCTCTGGCCTTACGCGCGGTTTGGAGTCGGGCGACGTTCGTCTTATCGCTGCCGCCTGCGACGACAAAATCCAAGAACCCTATCGCCGTGAACTTATTCCCGATTACGATGAGGTGCGGGAGGTTTGCCTGAATGGTGGTGCGGCTACGCTGTGGATTTCTGGTTCGGGTTCCACCCTTATGGCGGTAACCGATGATGGACTGGTCGCTGAAAGCCTGCGAGCGCGCCTGCAGAGTATGCATCCCGATTTCCAGGTGCATGTGCTTGAGTGCGACACCCAGGGAGTGCGCATTCAACTTGCATAACACTCAAACGCGCCAAGGGGTATGTCTCCTCGGCGCGTTTTCGTATTTTGGCTTAGGCTCTCAAATAGGTACCACATATGGTGACTTCTGGCCATCTGCCGAAAGGGCTTGCGCTTTTGCATGCTAAAGTGGCATCATCGATTTTACGTGTACTGCGCATCGAAGGTAGTTCTATGATCAAGATTACGAAGTTCGGCGGCTCGAGTGTGAGTTCTGCTGGCCAATTCAAAAAAGTCAAGGCAATCGTCCAGGCCGACCCCTCTCGCCGTTTTGTCGTCGTGAGCGCCGCCGGCAAGCGTGATAAGTTCGACAGCAAAATTACCGACTTGCTGTATTTGGTGAACGCTCACTTGCAATACCACGTGACATGCGATGACCTTCTGGGCACTATCGGCCAGCGCTTCTGCGAAATTGCCAAAGAGTTGAATCTGAGCTACCCCATTTCTCACGAATTCGGCATCTTCCGCGAGCTTGCGAAGCGTGGAGAATACACGCCTGAGTATATCGTGAGCCGCGGCGAATACTTCACGGGCCGCATGATGGCTGAATATCTAGGCTTCCCGTTCGTCGATGCTGCTGACGTTATTGCGTTCCGCGCCGATAGCTCTATCGATATGGATAAGACTTCCGAAAAGCTCAAGGCTGCGATCGGCGAGGAAAAGTGCTTCGTGCTTCCTGGTTTCTATGGCGCGACGGAAGATGGCAAAATCAAGCTGCTCGACCGCGGCGGCGGAGACATCACGGGCGCGATTGTGGCTCAGTGTCTGGGCGCCGACTTGTATGAGAACTGGACCGACGTTTCCGGCTTCCTTACAGCCGACCCACGCATCGTCGATAATCCGAAGTCGATTTCGCGCATTACCTATGCTGAGCTTCGCGAGCTTTCTTATATGGGCGCGAGCGTGCTGCATGAAGAGGCGATTTTCCCGGTGAAAGATGCCGGCATTCCGCTTGTGATTAAGAATACGAATGCGCCCGACGACCCCGGCACCGTGATTTCCGAGGAAACCGAGCCCGGTGTGGCCGAACCGCTCATCACGGGTATTGCGGGCAAGAAAGATTTCGTCGCTATTCACGTGAAGACGAACCATATGTCGAGCAAGGTTGGCTACATTCGCAAAACTTTGTCGATTTTCGAGCGCTATCGCGTGAGCATCGAGCACATTCCCACGGGCATCGACTCGTTTGCCGTGGTGGTGCAGGGCAGCGATGTGAAAGATTGTCTGTATTCCATTGTTGCCGATATTAAAAGCGAGCTCGAGCCCGACGAGATCAAAATCGTCGATAGACTTGCGCTTATTTCCACGGTCGGCCGCAACATGCCGAGCCGCCCGGGCACTTCGGGCCGCCTGTTCGGCGAATTGGGCCATGCGGGCATCAACATTCGCATGATCGCGCAGGGCTCCGAAGAGCTTGACATTGTTGTTGGCGTCGATGCCGACGATTTCGAGCGTGCTATTCGCGTTATTTACGGCGCGTTTGTCGATAGCGACGATAACATCATTACTGTCGAGGAAGCCGAAGAGGAGGCGACCAATGAGTAGCTACAACGTCGGAATCCTGGGTGCTACGGGCGCTGTGGGCCAGCAGATGCTCGAGTGCCTTCAGGAACGCGATTTCCCCGTCGCTGGTTTGAGGCTTTTCGCGAGTGCACGCAGTGCTGGCAAAACGATCGAATTCAAGGGCGAAAAAGTCGTCATTGAAGAAGCCACCCCGCAGTGCTTCAAGGGTTGCGATATCGTCTTGGGCGCCGCTGGCGATGACATCGCCAAGGAATTGCTTCCGCATGCCGTGGAAGCGGGCGCAACGGTCATCGACAATTCGCACGCCTTCCGCATGGATGAAGATGTGCCGCTGGTTGTTCCGGAAATCAATGGCGAAGATGTGAAATGGAATAAGGGCATTATCGCAAACCCGAATTGCGCCACCATTATCGGCCTTGTTCCTACGTGGCCGCTTCATCAGGCCGCGGGCGTGCAGCGCATGATTGTGAGCACCTATCAGGCCGCGAGCGGCGCAGGCGTGCCGGGCATGCGCGAGCTCGAGGCACAAATTGCGGCGATGGGCAAGGGCGAACCCATGCCTGAGCCGAACGCATTCGCTGCTCAGCTTGCGAGCAACCTTATTCCGCAGATTGGTGGCTTTAAATACGAGGGCTTCACTTCGGAAGAGATGAAGCTTCAGAACGAGGGCCGCAAAATCATGCATCTCCCCGAGCTCCGCGTGAATTGCACCTGTGTTCGCGTGCCCGTTCTTCGTTCGCATTCCGAAAGCATCACGCTTGAATTTGAACGCGACATCACGCTTGAGCAGGCTCGCGAGGTTCTCGCTTCGGCTCCTGGCGTGAAGCTCGTTGACGATCGAGATGCCGCTGATGCGCACGACCGTTTCCCGATGCCTATCGATACGAGCGACCAAGACCTTATTTGGGTTGGCCGCATGCGTCGCGATATCTCGAACCCCAATGAATCGCGCGGGATCACGTTCTGGTGCTGCGGCGATCAGATTCGCAAGGGTGCCGCGACCAATGCTGTGCAAATTGCCCAGCTGCTTGTAAAGTAGTTGTGGTACACTAGCCAAGCTCACTTGCCAGTGTGGCGCAACGGTAGCGCAACTGATTTGTAATCAGTGGGTTGCAGGTT
>ERZ857840.1243-NODE-1243-length-30022-cov-5.000067_pt1 | contig 30022 bp, 24 predicted proteins | sample MGYA00519760_ERZ857840 | MGnify/ENA primary metagenome ERZ857840 (study PRJEB31778, sample SAMEA3449371) | human gut metagenome | biome: human gut; feature: human-associated habitat; material: faeces | place: United Kingdom | collected 2010/2012 ... | reverse complement strand
ATTCAGTTGTCAATTTTCAGTTGGAACCTCATTCATTGAGATTCCGAGAAGTTATAAGAACCTGCCTGAGCCATTGCAAGGTGGAGGAATCCAATGCTACAAAGTTGATTTTCTTCATGGTATCCCTCCTTTATAACAGCTCGTGGTACTTTTTGATATACCACCGTTTGGCAAGGGTCACAAGCAGCATGTAAGCGAGGACAACTGCCGCAAGAAATGCAAAATAATATAAGGGCAGAGGCGCAAGCCCAAGCCATGACGCCGCTGGCAGATAGACAACTGCAGTCAGCAGCAGAAGGCCTGCGGAGGTCACCAGCCAGACGATGCCGGAAGCACTGCTCTGCGCGAACGGAAGATGTTTGGTGCGCAGCATGTGCAGAATAAGCACCTGAGTCCAGAGGGATTCCAAGAACCAGCCGGTATGGAACAGGATGGCATACTGCTCCTGCATGGCGGGGGACAGCTCCGGAAACAGGCCTCCTGTCAGCGCCGGACATAAAAAATAATATAAAAAGGCAAAGGTAATAAGATCAAACAGCGAACTTAAAGGCCCGAAGAACCGCATGAACCGGCCCAGTGTTTTTCCTGACCAGATATTAGGCTTATCATAAATATCCGCATCGACATTGTCCCATGGCAGCATCATACACAGAATATCGTAAAGCAGGTTCAGCAGAAGCAGCTGGACGGCAGTCATCGGAAGGAAGGGCAGAAAAGCGCCGGCGAGTACAATGGAAAGGATGTTCCCGAAATTGGAGGATGCCGTGATCCGGATATATTTGGACATGTTGGCAAACGCCTTTCTGCCTTCCATTATCCCCTGTTCCAGTACATTCAAATCCTTTTTCAGCAGAATGACATCCGCGGACTCTTTGGCGGCTTCAGCTGCCGTGTCAACAGAGATGCCCACATCTGCAGCGGTCATGGCGGAAAGATCGTTCATGCCGTCGCCGAGGAAGCCCACAGAATGACCGTTTTCACGCAGCACCTGTATGATCTGTGATTTCTGGCTCGGAGTCAGTTCAGCAAAAATCGAGGCCTGCTCTACGGAGGTGATTAATTCATCCTCTGTCAGGCTCTCGATTTCCTCTCCGGTGAGGGCGAGGTCTGTCGGGATGCCAAGACGCCTGCAGATAGAGACAGCCACACTTTTCTGATCCCCTGTCAGCACCTTTACATGAACATGAAGCTGCCGCAGCTTATCCAATGCACTGGCGGCCGAGCTTTTGGGAGCATCGAAAAAGACTACATATCCTAACAGAATCAAGTCCCTTTCATCCTCCGGATAAAGGAGGGACTGACCGGGCGCAGGCTTACAGGCGACCGCCAGTACCTTCATGCCATCCTCAAGCATTTCATCGACAACCGTATGCACGCCGCCGGAATCGGAGGGATCCACTTCAATCACCTGATCATGGTGGCATACATAGCGGCACCGTGAATAAACGCTGTCCACGTCCCCCTTTGTAATGATATAATTGCCTTTATCCTGAACAGATAAAAGGATACTGACACATTTTCTGTCATAATCGAAGGGCAGTTCATCCAGCTTTTCTGCTTTTTCCGGCAGGCTCCTGAAATATTCCTCTTTTCCCGGCATGGAGGAGCATTTTAAAACCGCCCGGTCCAGATGGTTTGCCACGCCGGTATGATAGAAGCTGTTCAGATAGGCACAGTCCAATACATCCTGACGCTCATCACCGAGTATATCCAGGTAATATTCCAGAAGAACCTCATCGCCGGTCAGGGTTCCGGTTTTATCCACACAAAGAATATCCATGCTGCCGAAGCTCTGCATGGCGTTGATATTTTTTACAATGGTCTGCTTTTTGCCCATGGCGGTACTGCCTTTTGCAAGACAGGCATTAACGACCATGGGAAGAAGCTCCGGCGTCAGGCCGACAGCTACGGACAGGGAAAAAAGAAAGGAAGTCAGCCAGTCGCCTTTTGTGATGCCGGATATTACAAACACGAAAGGGATGAGCGCCGCCATAAAACGGATCAGCACCCATGCGATGGAATTGACGCCCTGTTCGAAGCCGCGCTTTGTCTGCTGAAGCTCATAGAGATAGCTTCCATATACTGTATTGATCCCGGCCGCCAGAACAATTCCTTCCCCGGAACCGCTGATGACAATGGTTCCCATGAAGGCAAGATTGGAAAAGCTGTTCAGGGAGGTATGAGTCATCGGGTTAAGGCGCTCCGCGTTCTTTTCCAGAATAGTGCTTTCGCCTGTCAGCAGGGATTGGGAAACAAATAGATCATTGGTACGGATCAGGCGGATATCCGCAGGGACCCGATCGCCGGCAGAAAGTCGGACAATGTCGCCGACAACAAGCTCCTCTGAAGGAACTTCCATGATATGACCCTCACGGCGGACAGTGACGGTAGTCTGTATTTTTTCCGTCAGAAGTTCGGCGGCATGGCCGGCCTTGAGCTCCTGAAGCAGGCGCACGGTCCCGCTGAGCAGGAGCATGGACAGAATGATAATAACGGTGGTGCCGTTGCGTCCGTAATTGGACTGCAGGCAGACGTCCGTAATAAAAGAAACGGCAGCAAGGACAAACAGGATAATGCTGAAGGGATTGATAAATGCTCTTTTGAGGTGGTGCAGAAAAGAATTCTTCACCGCATAACCAATCTGATTACTGCCGTATTTATTCCGCATCTGAAAGATCTGGGCTTCATTCAGCCCGTCCTGAGACAGATGAAAATCCTCATAAACAGAGGAAATATCCTCCAAAGCATACTTTTTCAGTCGTTCATGCGGTGAGATATATGTTTTGTCCATAATTTGATATCCCTCCCTGAGTAGTTATTAAAATTAGAATATCAATATTTTAGCATACTATGGACGATTTTTCCCGGAATAAATCCTTGCGATTTTCATGCTTTTCCTATTACGGACGGATCCGTCTGCAGCCTGCCGGCCCATCAGCCGATGTTTTTCCAGTGTTTATCCACTTTATTGAGGACTTCACAGCCGTCTGCCGTGACGAGTACCAGATCCTCTACGCGCACGCCGAATTTTCCGGGAAGATAAACTCCCGGCTCTATGGAAAAGGTCATGCCTTCTTCCACTGCAGCGGTATTAGCCAGACTCACGTCTCCGGGCTCATGATCCTGCATCCCGATGGAATGGCCCAGACGATGATTGAAATATTCTCCGTAGCCAGCTTCTGTGATGAGATCTCTGGCGGCCTTGTCCAGATCACAGAAACGTACGCCGGGGCGGATCAGGCTTTCCGCCTTTTCATTGGCGCTTCTGACTAAATCATGAATCGGCGCATACTCGGGATCTTCTTTTCTGCAGAAAAAGGTACGGGTCATGTCGGAGCAGTAGCCGTCTTTCCTACAGCCCATGTCGATGACAATACAGTCTCCGGCCTTTAAAACGGTGTCATCCGGTTCATGATGGGGATCCGCAGCGTTGGCCCCGAAAGATATAATGGTTTCAAAGCCTTCCTCACAGCCCTCTTCCTTATAAAGGGAACGGATATAATCCGCACATTCCTTTTCCGTCATCCCTTCTTTGACAAAAGCGGCGGCTTTTTCCATACAGGCGTCATTGATGCGGGAGGATTCTCTCATTTTTTCCTTTTCATATTCATCCTTGATGGAGCGTACCTGGTCCACACACGCGGAGGAGTTTACATAACGTACTCCGGGATTGCGTTCCATCAGGTCGAGGAGGAAGCGCGCAGGCCAGCTTTTATCAATCCCCATATCGGATCCGGCATCCACATGGGAAGCTACAATACCGATACAGTCGTCCGTATCGGACATCCAGACCTTAGTTACATCAATGTCCGGAATGACGAAAAGATTGTTCAGAAAGAAGATATGTTTCCCGTCGGTGCGGATATAGAAGGCAAAAAGCCGTTCGTAGGGCTTGATCCATACACCGGTAAGGTACCCGATGCTTAAGGGATCGCTTACTATCATTTGTGTCAGGCCCTGTTCCCGGAGCCTGCTGCATACCCGGGCCAGCCGGTCCGTATAAAGCTGGTTCATGTGATTACCTCTCATTCTGCCGCCTGGGGCGGCTTATAATCGGATGTTGAAATCCGTAAAATGCTATATCTATTATAGGGGGAAATAGTAAAAGATAAAAGAGTAAAAGATAAAAAGAGGGGAGAGTTGCGTATTGTAAGTTGGGGGAAGTATAATGGGGGTAAGGGGTTGGGTTGAAATGGAGGAATATAGGAGGGAAATGGGATGGAAATGGTGCCGGAAATGGTGATTTTTGATTATGGGCAGACTTTGGCGGATGAGGGGGATTATGATGCGGTCAGGGGGAATCGGGCTGTGTTGAGTATGGCGGTGAAAAATCCGAGGGGGATTACGGCGGAGCAGCTTCAGGAGTTTGCGGATGAACTGACGAAGGATATGGAAGGGCTTTTTGGGGAGGAAAAGAGAGGGAAGGCGGAGGGGGAGTTTTCTGCTGTTTCGTTTGATCGGTATTTGTATGAGTATCTGGAAATAGAACTTGGAATTCCCTGGGAGGAGGTGGAGAGGGTATTCTGGAAAGGAGCCGCCAGGGTGAGGGCTACGGAAAATGTGAAGAAGCTTCTGGATTATCTTTACAGGGAGGGAATCGGGACGGCTGTAGTGAGCAATATGATGAAGAGTACACAGAGTCTCAAGGAAAAGATAGATGGGCTTCTTCCGGGGAATCATTTTTCTTTTGTTATGACTTCGTGTGATTATCTGTTCAGAAAGCCTCATCCGAGGATCTTTGGAATGGCGCAGGTTAAGGCGGGGGTTCCGGCGGACAGGATATGGTATTGCGGCGATAATCTTTTTTGTGATGTGAAGGGGGCCGCGGGGGCAGGAATGAAGGCGGTATGGTATGCTCCTTATGCGAAGAAGGGGCAGAAGGCGCCGGAAGGGGTTGATTATTTGACGGTTTACAGTTGGGACGAGTTGATTGAGGTGCTGGAGTCTTTGAAAAGAGGGGGGAAGGAAGAGTGGTAAGGTATAGAAAAGGTATAATTGTTCTGGGGGTTGTATTATTATGTGTCCTTGGGGTGATTTTGGTCAGGGAAAGGCTCATGAAAAGCTCGCCTTTGGAGAAGCTGGAGAAGAGTGTGGGGTATTCGGAAGGGATGGTGCATTTTACGGTTCCGGAGGAGTATGATAGTTCCTGGTATATTCAAATCAGCGGACGGCTGGAGACGGAGGGCGGCGGTATGAGCGTGCATTATCTGGATGAGGAGTCGGAAGCGGGAAGCTGGGAGAAGGGGAGGTTGTATTCTTTTCCTGTGGAGGAAGGAAGCTGGAGTGAGCTGGTTTTGTATGTTTCTTCGGGAAAAGAGGAGGCGGCTATTAATCTGCTGGAATATATTCCGAAGGAATAGGAGCATTGGTGTAAAGTGATTGGGATGGGCAGAAGAAGGAAGCTGTAAAAAGAGCCGGCCTCGCTGAAAGTAAAGGGGACTTTCAGTGAGGCCGGTTTTCATAACCGCAGAATCCGGCTTGTCATTATAGAAACGCATCCGGATTACGGGAAATGATGTAGTGGACGGTGTCAGGTATAAGAGGCTTCGGGGAAGTTTTCTTCCGGGAAATCATCCTGGACCTTGTCGTTCATAAAGCTGTATTGGGACATAAACAGGTTGTAGTAGGGGCCATGGTTTTTAAGAAGCTCTTCATGGCTGCCGCTTTCCTGGATTTTGCCTTTATCCACATAGAGGATGCGGGTACAGTTCTGGATGGTGGAAAGGCGGTGGGCGATGATAAAGGAGGTACGTCCTTTAAGAAGCTCGTTCAGGCCTTTCTGTAGGATGATTTCTGTCTCCGTATCGATGCTGGAGGTCGCTTCATCCAGTATCAGGATTTTGGGATCGGCCAGCAGGGCACGGGCGAAGGAAATCAGCTGTCGCTGTCCGGCGGACAGGCGGCTTCCTCTTTCATTTACCTGGGTATGGTAGCCATCCTCCATCTGCATGATGAAGTCATGGGCACAAACGGTTTTGGCGGCACGGATAACCTCTTCATCCGTGGCGGTACGGTTTCCGTAACGGATATTATCCATGATGGTGCCGGAAAAGATAAAGCTGTCCTGCATCATAACGCCCATCTGGGTACGCAGGGAATGAAGAGTGACCTTGGATATATCGGTATCATCAATCCGGATAGTGCCGCTGCCGATGTTGTAGAAACGGCTGAGCAGGTTGACGATGGTGGTTTTGCCGGCACCGGTAGGGCCTACAATGGCAAAGGACTCGCCGGGCATGGCGGTGAAGCTTACATCATCCAGAGTTTTATAGCCTTCCTCGTAGGAGAAGGATACATGATCAAAGGTAACCTTTCCTGTGATGGGAGGCATTTCCACGGCGTCCGGCTCATCTTTTACGGCAACGGGCTCGTCAATGGTTTCAAAAATACGTTCCAGGTAGGAAATCGCAGTCAGCAGGGAATTGTAAAAGTTTGCCAGCGTGGTGATCGGTGACCAGAACCGGCTGATGTAACCGGTAAAGGCTACCAGGACACCTACAGAAGCGGTTCCGCCATTCATGGCCATATTTACGATAGCCACATACAGGAAAGCAGTGGTTACAGCGGAAATAACATCTACGGTGGGCCCCATCATAAAGTTGAAGCGTACCGCATGCATCCAGGACTGGCGGTAGCCGTCGCTGAGATTGTTGAAAATACCGCTGTTTTCATTTTCCCTTACAAAGGACTGGGTTACCCGGATGCCGTTAATGCTTTCTGCGATATAGGCATTCAGGTTGGACTGCTTGTTGCTCTGGATCTGCCAGGCGCGGTGTTGTTTTTTCTTAATAAGACTGGCAAAAATAGCCAGAACAGGGAGGCCGCACATACACATCAAGGTCAGCTTAACATTGATGGAAAGCATGAAAAAGATGATGAATATAAGGCTGCACAGGTCCGTTATGGTATTGAGAAGACCATTGGAAAGCAGGTCGCTCAGGTTATTGACATAGTTTACTACCCTTACCTGGATTTTTCCATGGGGTTTGTCATCATAGTAGGAGAAAGGAAGCTCCTGCAGATGGCAGAAAATATCGGTCCGCAGCTGGTGGATGACGGACTGGCCAACCCGGTTGGTGATTTTGATTTTGGCTTTCAGGGAGACGACTGAATACAGTATAATCAGCAGCGTGTAGAAGCTGATGAGGAACAGTCCCCTGATATCTCCCGCAGGAATGATGTCGTTCATGACTGTCATGAAAAAGCGGGGGATGAGCATGGTGAGCGCACTGGCGGAGAGCATGAGAAACGCCGCCAGGAACATATCTTTTTTGAAGGGAAGGACATAGTGGCCGAGACGTTTCAGCTGCCCAAGGTCAAAATGGTCTTCCATGACTTCGTCTATATCGTATCTGTTACGTGCCATATTAACGTCCCTCCTTTGCCGGTGTATGATACTGATGCTCAAATACTCTGGCGTAGTAGCCGTTGTTTTTAAGCAGCTCTTCATGGGTTCCCCGTTCCGCGATCCTTCCGTGATCCAGTACTAATATCTGATCGGCATCCTTCAAAGAGGATATACGGTAGGCGATGATGAAGATGGTATGGTTGCCTTCCAGGTTTTTCAGCTGTGTCTGTATGTAGGTTTCCGTTTCCATATCCACAGCGGAGGTGGTGTCATCCAGAATGAGGATGGACGGATCCTTAAGCAGGGCGCGGGCCAGGGAGATACGCTGCTTCTGGCCGCCGGAGAGTCCGACGCCCCGTTCCCCGACAATGGTGTCATAACCTTCAGGCATAGCCTGGATAAAATGGTTGGCATCTGCGGCGATGGCCGCTTTTTTAACTTTTTCAAACGGACAATCGGGGCGGGCATAAGCGATATTTCCCTCGATGGTGTCGGAAAAGAGGAAAACATCCTGCATGGCCATGCCGATATTGTCTCGCAGCTCATACAAATCCAGATCCTTTACGTTGACGCCGTCCACAAGTACATCGCCCGCAGTTGTGTCATAAAAACGGCACAGCAGGTTCATGATGGTGGATTTTCCGGCTCCCGTAGGGCCGAGAATACCTATTGTCTGGCCGGGCTTCACCGTAAAGCTCACATCCTGTATAATGTCCTCACCTTCCGCCTGATAGGAGACATTCCTGAATTCGATGCTTCCTTTGTAGTGCTTTTTGGTAATGGCATTATCAGGTTTGCTGATATGGGGCTCCTCGGAAAAGGTAGTGTGGATTTTTTCCACGGAGGTCACAAAACGCTGTACATCGTTTACAAACCAGCCTGCCATACGCAGAGGCATATTCAGCATCCAGAGGTAACCGTTTACGGTAACAAGGCTTCCTAAGGAGATTTCACCCCGGATAGCCATGATTCCGCCGTAGAACATGAGCACAACGGTAAGGATATTGGAGAAAAATTCAAAAACAGGGACATATTTGGACCAGATAGCCGCACAGTCCAGTTCGGCTGCCTTATAGGCATCGTTTTCCGCTTCAAATTTTTCTGTTTCATAATCTTCTTTGGCAAAGGCCTTCACAACCCGGTTGCCGCTGATGTTTTCCTGGACAAAAGTGTTCAGGCTGGAGAAGCGGGTACGGATGTTATGGAAAGCAGGTTTTACCCGTTTAAACTGACAGACGGTCAGCACCACCGTAAAGGGGAGGATGCAGAGCATGCATAAGGCCAGTTTGGTGTTGATGGTAAAAATCATAATCAGAGCAAAACCAAAATAAAGGATATTTTCATAAATGGAAGAAATAACATTGGCCACAAAGTGGCGGATGGCATCCATATCACCCGTCTGACGGCTCATCAGGTCACCGGTCCGGTTGCGGTTATAGAATGCAAAGTCTTCCATCAGGAGCTTGCGGTACACCGCATCCCTCATTTTGTAGAGTACACCCTGGGAACAAATTTCGAAATTGTAAGGAACCATGAAGCGGAGTACACTTCGTATTGCAGTTACCAGAAGCAGTATGAAAACAAACAGGGGAAGCTTGTCGTACTGCCCGCCGCTGATAACATCATCTACTACTTTTCCGCTGACGATAGGGTTAATGATGGCCAGCCCTGCCAGAAATGTTACGAGAAACAATCCCAGAAAGAGCCGTTTTCGGTAAGGCTTAATAAAAGAATAGAACCATTTCATAGGTGTCATTTGGATATCCCCTCCCGGATGATATAAAAAAATGAAATATACAAAGCAGCTGAACAGTTATAAGTTCCATTCTATATTAGGGGATTGGGAGGAAATTAAAATGTATAATCTTGTTTTGTTTATGTATTATTTTGTTCCGGCACAGATAATGCTATACTTGTGTTGAGACTGTATAAATATAGAAAGAAAGACATAGAGGGAGAAGGCCTGCATGGGAAAAATACTGATAATTGAGGATGAGGACCTGATAAGGGAGGAACTGGAAATCCTTTTATCCAATGAGGGATACCGGGTGGAAAGTGCCGCTGAATTCCATCATGTAACTGATTTGGTAAAATCCTTTTGTCCGGATTTAATTCTGCTGGATATTAACCTGCCGGACAGGGACGGATACCGTCTGTGCGCTGATATCCGGAGCTTTACCGATACGCCGATTATGTTTATAACAGGCCGTGACACATCCATGGATGAATTGTATGCGCTTACGGTCGGAGGGGATGATTATGTCAGCAAACCGTATAATGTTCCGATACTGCTCGCCAGGATCAGACTTCTTCTGAAAAGGGGAAAAGCGGGAGAGCAAACGGAACGGCTGGAATATAAGGGGATTCGTCTGAACCTGGTGTCAGGAACGCTTTCTTTCAAAGGCCAGGAGACTGAACTGACAAAAACGGAACTGAAAATCATGTATTATCTGTTCAGCCATACGGGGGAAATAGTATCGAGAATGGATCTGGTGGAATTTTTGTGGGATAATCAGATTCATATTGATGATAATACGCTGAGTGTGAATATCATGAGAATCCGGGAAAAGCTCAGCGGACTTGGCGCAGAAAATCTGATACAGACAAAAAGAGGGATGGGATATAAAATATGACGCTTTCCGATTATTTATCTGATAAAAGAGCGGTACTGCTCACCTGTCTGGCGGGAGGACTTTTCTTTTCGGTGCTGCTGTATCTTTATGGCATTGCACCCCAGGAAATATTTCTGCTCTGGATATGCTATGCGGGGATTGTTTCGGGCAGTTTGTGCAGAGGTTATGTCATACTTAAGAAGAGGCTGCTGTATCTGCAGTCACTGCTGGATTCCCTGGATAGGAAATACCTCATGGCGGAGGTTGCCCAAAAGCCGGTATCATCCGCAGAAAAAGTATATTTCCGAATGATAAAAGAAGCGCTTAAATCCATGACGGATGAGGTTTCACAGGCGAAGCGGCTGAATGAGGAATACAGGGATTTTATTGAGCAGTGGATTCATGAAATCAAGATACCGATTACCGGAATACAGCTTCTGTGTGAAAATAACAAATCAGACACGATCCGTAAAATCATGTCACAGACCGAGCAGATCGGCCGGTATGTGGAGCGGGTACTGTTTTATGCAAGGCTGGGGAATGTGGAAAAAGACTATTTTATCAAAGAACTGTCCCTGAGAGACTGCGTCATGGAAGCGCTTGCGGCGAACAAGCAGTTCCTGATACAGAACGGAGTCAGCGTGAGCACGGAGAAGGTCAGGGATACGGTATATTCCGACGAAAAATGGGTGGTGTTCATAATGAACCAGATTATCATCAACAGCGTGAAATACAGCGGCGGAAGACCTCCTGTGATTGCTGTGGAATCCACGGATATGGGAGGATATGTTGTCCTGGCGGTCACGGATAACGGGGCGGGTATTAAGGAGAGCGAGATCGACAGGATATTTGATAAAGGATTTGTGGGAAGCAATGGAAGAGCCGGAAAGGGAGCGACCGGAATCGGATTGTATCTTTGCAGGCAGCTGTGCCTCAGGCTGGGGATTTCCATTGAAGCGCAGTCAGAGCAGGGGCAGTATACAACGATCCGTCTTAGCTTTCCGAAAAGCGGGCACCTGAAGGTCTAGTGCTCCATCCAGCCGGGAGGAATCTTACAAATCTGTCATATAAAATCAGGAAACATATATACAACGAAGCGGAGCCTCCCGGTAAAATGAAGAGGAAATCGGGAAGGAGGCGTCCATTATGGAAAATAAATACGGGAAGGGAAGGAAAAGAAGGAGGAAGACGGCCAAAACTGCGGCGGCTTTACTTGCTGGTCTGGTCATAGCTGTCATTTTTATGTACGGAATCAGGCATATAACGGATGACAGGTTCTATGTGCCCTCCTTATGGGCAATTAAATCTGATTCGCCGGGTGTGGAATGGATTTGGGAAGGGGAACGGGTGGTGCAGGTAAAAATCGAAGGCCGTTTTCCTTATTGTTTTATAATTCCGGAGGTGACGGAGGATATTGTCAGGGATTCTCAGGGAAATACGGTATCGGAAACCAGGATATACACATTTTCTGCTGAATTTTCCTTAAACAGGAAGGGAACCTATAAAATTGATATTGATTCTGCCGAAGATGTGAATTTCAAATATGTACTGAAATTTGAAGACAGGGATGTTGTTATCGAAAACGGAAAGGTGGTGGAGTAAGTTGGGTAGTGGAAATAAGATACTCCTTCAGGTGGAGAATATCGAAAAATATTATGGTAACCAGGGGAGCGTGACAAAGGCTCTTAATCAGCTGAGCTTTCATGTAAGGGAAGGTGAATATATCAGCATTATGGGCGCGTCAGGTTCCGGGAAAACCACTCTGCTAAACTGCCTTTCCACAATTGATACAGTAAGCGCCGGGCACATTATTCTGGACGGGAGGGATATTACGGACATCCGGGAAAATGAGATTGCCGAATTCAGACGGGATAACCTTGGCTTTGTTTTTCAGGAATATAATCTGCTGGATACACTGACTCTGGAAGAAAACGTGGCTCTTCCTCTGACAATTAAGGGACTGAATTCGGAGGAAATCGACAAGAGAGTAAGGGATACTGCGGATAAGCTTCATATCAGTGATGTCCTGGAAAAATTTCCGTATCAGGTTTCCGGAGGGCAGAAACAGCGCTGTGCCTTTGCACGGGCCGTGATTTGCCGTCCGAAAATGATTATGGCAGATGAACCGACGGGAGCGCTGGACTCCCATTCCTCCCGCGTTCTGCTGGAAATCATTGCACAGCTGAATAAGGATATGGGTACGACTGTTTTTATGGTTACCCATGATGCGTTCTGCTCGAGCTATGCAGATCGCATTCTGTTTCTGAAGGATGGAAAAATATTCAATGAAATCCGGAAGGGGGAAAAGACAAGAAGCGTTTTCTATCATGAAATTCTGGATGTGCTTTCTCTTTTAGGAGGTGAAGGCATATGCTGAAAAAGCTGATACTGCGCAATGCAAAAAGACAGCTGGGTGATTATGTGCTGTATTGTATTACAATTGCCTGCGCTGTGGCGTGTATGTATGCGTATAATGCCCTGCTTTTTTCAGATAAGGTCAGACAGCTTCCGGAGCTGGAAGTGCTGCCTTATATGATCATAGCTGTTACTCTGCTCATTATACTGGTGATGGGCTGGCTTGTAAGTTATATGACCGGCTATATGCTGAAAAGACGAAGCAGGGAACTGAGTCTGTATATGGTTTCAGGGCTTTCCGCCAGGACGATAGCCGGGCTGTTTTTGTATGAGAACCTGATTATTGCGGGCACGGCCTTCATCGCAGGCCTTCCAGCAGGGATTCTCCTGTCCTGGCTGGTAGAATCCGCGGTGCTTAAAATGTTCGGGATGACATTTACGCTGGGTTTTTCCGTCTCATTTAAAACGGCCGGACTGACACTGTTGTATTTTGCAGCCATGTATTTGTCTGCCCTGCATAAAAGTAAGAAAAGGATTTATAAAATACGGCTGTACGATTTGCTGTATTATGACAGACAGACTGAAAGCAGCCATCCGTGCCGGAAACCATTTTTCACGGGGATATTTTTGCTGTCACTGCTCCTTTTTACTGCAGGTTATGCGCTTATTGTGATACGGCCCATCGGCAGAGGATTCGATCTTCTTACAGGGCTGGTCTTTCTGGTCATCGGGCTGTTTGCATTCTTTTTCAGTGTCCCTTCTTTTTTGTCGGAGAGGCTTGAAAAACGGAAAGGCTGGACATATCGGAAAAACCGTCTGACAGTCTTCCGGGGCTTTACTTCAAAGATCCGTTCCATGAGTGTGGTGCTGGGGACATTGTCTGTTTTGTTTACGCTTTCCATTACCTTTTTGGGAATCGCATCAGCTGCCGGCCATTTTGCAGATCAAAGTATTGGATTGAATGTGTTTGATATATTGATTCTGCATGAAGGGGAAATGACGGATTTTTCATCGTATGAAGAAAGAATTTCAGAAAGGTTTCTCGTGAAGTCGGCGCATGTCTATGGAATTTATACCGGGAGAAGCAGGGAATTTTATACGGTTTGGGAAAATGAAGTGGAGGAGAGGAAGAAGGTTCGTATGACTCCGCGTGCGGAATTCCAATATGATAATTATATGAAACAGAGTGATTATCTTTATCTGAGACATATGCTGGGATACGAGGAGCCGGAGCTGGACAAGAATTCCTGTTATGTCCATTGCATTCCGCAGCTTGCTGATGAATTTGAGGATTATATGGAGAAAGCCGGAAAACTGGAGATAAACGGGCAGAGCCTGATGATGGGAAAGATTTTTTCAGAATCCTTCAGTCAGAATGACACTTATGGAAACGGCCTGGATTATATTCTTGTGATTCCGGACGAAACAGCGGAGGGAATGGAGCTGCTTTACAGTCTTTATGCGGTCATTACAGAGGTTCCGCTGAACGGTATGGAGCTCAGGCAGCTGACGGAAGGTGAGAGGCTTGTTCTGTTGGACAGAGGGGTTGGAAAATCGGTTGAGACGGAGAATGGGGTTGCGGTTACTTCTTTAATATATACGGATAAAGATTATCTTTCCGGGAAATGGGTGCAGAAGGATTCTCTGTCACAGATTTATGTGATATTGATCTGCCTGGTATATCTGTCTGTCATTCTGGAAATTGCGGGAACGGCGATTCTGGCAACACAGGCACTCAGCGACGGCGATAAAAAGAAACGGCAGAACAGGATACTTGGGCAGCTGGGGATGAATGAAAAGATGATAAACAGATTAAATAACCGGCAATTGCTGCTGCTCTTTCTGCTTCCGGTTCCGCCGGCGCTTATAATCAGCGGTTGGCTGATTTATGACGGAGCGCGGAGAATCGTATTTGATGCACCGGGGATGCCTGTTTTTTCGGGTGAGTTTTGGATATGGCAGGCGATGGGGACGGCATTGGGATTTTTTGTACTGGTGTATGGGATTTATTATACGGCGGTCAGGATTAGGGGATGGGAGTGAAGAAGGCGGGGGACCCGCCTTCTTCCTCTCTGCTTGGAAGAGAGGATATTTTATTTTGTTAAAGCCAGTATTTATTGACAATTTCCCGGGCTTCCTTTTCACTGATACCGAATCGTTGTTTTATCTTTTTTATAGTCTCATCAAAGCTGACACCCAGTTCTCTGCAAGTTTCGACTATCCCTTTTTCTATTCCTTTTTCCATTCCCTCTTCCAATCCTCTTTCGATACCTCTTTTAATTCCGTCCTCTACCAGCATTTCTCCTAATTTCGTCATTGCTATCATCTCCTTTACTCTGTTTAATTCCGTTTCATTCAAAAATTTATCTGCCAGTGTATACAAAACGGCCTGCATTTTTTCCAGTTCCATTTCGGTTATTAGTTCTCTGGAATTTTGAAGTATATTCAGGCTTTTTATAATCCGCTCCTCGATTCTAAGGCGGCCTGACATCAGCGGTGTGAGCAGCAGGGAAACAAGATCTGCCTTTGAGGGTTTCAGCCCCTGTTCTGCATTCTCTTTCAGGCGTTTGAAAAGCTGGTCCGAGTCTTTTCCCTTCAGCCGCACAGCCTTTACCTGGTAAACATTAATTCCTTCTTTTAGGATTGTTCTCGGATGCTTTACCTTGGAGGAACAGATTACATAGGTGATCACTTCCACATGATGTATCCGGCTGGTAGCTGCCTCGTATTCCCGGAATCGTTTCAGATCTTCTTTGGTAATGGAATCGCTTTCAAATTCCAGATGGATCCAGGCGCCATCCTTCCTTACATAGTTAAAATCCTGATACATTTGCCGCGCTTCCAGTATTACAGTCTCCGTAGGAGCGATGTAGTTGACCACACCTTGAATTCCAAGCAGGGGCATCAGCTCTTCACCGAAGTATTGAGCCGCTGTTTTCAGCGCCAAATCTTCGTGATGAATGGAGTTTTTTGTTGCCGGGTTCTTTCCTTCCGGCGTTTTGTTAATCTTTTTCGTGCGTTTTTTCACACAGCCTCCTGTTCCGTAAGCCATGTGCAAAATCCTGTCTTTCATATAATTATAACTGAAAATCCGACACCGGACAACCGCATCTTACATTTTAAATTTGTTAATTTTGGTGGTTACATTATGTTCTTCTATAGATTTTATATTCCTGCAAAGATGCATTGAATAATTGTCCGAATCGGACAGAATTTTTGAAATGTAAATACGAAATGCTGATTAGTATGATTATTTCCGTCAGACAGGAGACTACACATAGTTCCGGTCGCCGATGTGTGTTTATTATAACAGTTGCTGTGTGTGCTGTAAATATTCTTTGGCAAGTATTTTAGGGGCAGCAATAAAAAATATTTCGGCGTACTTTGCGGTGTGGCTGATGGCTGATTTTTCCCGGTATTGAGAGAAAAAGGAAACAAATATATAAAATGATTCCGGTAATTTACATGGCTTTAAAAGCGCATAAGCTAGACTTACGGTTATAGCGGTAACTTCTATGAGCTGTTCATCATCTGTCAGTTCAGACCACAGTTGCGAACAGTATCTTTATGAAATAACGAAGTATTTTAACTGGTTGGGAATATAGGGGGGATCACACCGACGAGCAGAGTCGAATAGCGCTCGTCGGTGTGAACATTGTTTCCCTTCCAGACTTCCCTGCGAGTCATGGTATTCTGGATAGTAACGGTAGATATTGAAAGAAAAAATTTGCCGAGGATTGGTATAGTTGAATTTACCAATTGTTTGTTAAAACCAATATTTGCGGACAATTTCCCGGGCTTCCTTTTCACTGATACCGAATCGTTGTTTTATCTTTTTAGCAGTCTCATCAAAGCTTACCCCTAGTTCTCGACAGGTTTCGACAATCCCTTTTTCGATTCCGTCCTCTACCAGCATTTCTCCTAATTTCGTCATTGCTATCATCTCCTTTACTCTGTTTAATTCCGTTTCATTCAAAAATTTATCTGCCAGTGTATACAAAACGGCCTGCATTTTTTCCAGTTCCATTTCGGTTATTAGTTCTCTGGAATTTTGAAGTATATTCAGGCTTTTTATAATCCGCTCCTCGATTCTAAGGCGGCCTGACATCAGCGGTGTGAGCAGCAGGGAAACAAGATCTGCCTTTGAGGGTTTCAGCCCCTGTTCTGCATTCTCTTTCAGGCGTTTGAAAAGCTGGTCCGAGTCTTTTCCCTTCAGCCGCACAGCCTTTACCTGGTAAACATTAATTCCTTCTTTTAGGATTGTTCTCGGATGCTTTACCTTGGAGGAACAGATTACATAGGTGATCACTTCCACATGATGTATCCGGCTGGTAGCTGCCTCGTATTCCCGGAATCGTTTCAGATCTTCTTTGGTAATGGAATCGCTTTCAAATTCCAGATGGATCCAGGCGCCATCCTTCCTTACATAGTTAAAATCCTGATACATTTGCCGCGCTTCCAGTATTACAGTCTCCGTAGGAGCGATGTAGTTGACCACACCTTGAATTCCAAGCAGGGGCATCAGCTCTTCACCGAAGTATTGAGCCGCTGTTTTCAGCGCCAAATCTTCGTGATGAATGGAGTTTTTTGTTGCCGGGTTCTTTCCTTCCGGCGTTTTGTTAATCTTTTTCGTGCGTTTTTTCACACAGCCTCCTGTTCCGTAAGCCATGTGCAAAATCCTGTCTTTCATATAATTATAACTGAAAAATCGACACCGGACAACCGCATCTTACATTTTAAAACGATTATATTTTAAGGTTCTTTTATGTTTTGATTCGTAGAATTGTTTCCTGAAAACTTGCATTGAATAATTGTCCGATTCAGACAGAAAGATTGAAATATTATACGAAAAGAAATGCTGATTGATACAACTGTAATATGGCAGGCAGGAGCTTACACATAGTCCCGACGGCCGGTGCCTTTTTATTATATCAGCTATTGGGAGGAGTGTAAATGTTATAAGGCTATTATTTACTGATAAATTTCCGAAACAATTATGGGAAATATGTAAATTTTATAAGGCCAGGTCTTATGAAAATCCTGGCCTGAGGTTTGCTGTTTAAATCTGTTTCTTCCTATATTTAGAGGGAGACTCCCCAAAGTGTTTTTTAAACAGTTTGCTGAAGTGGTATGCGTCGTCATACCCCACGCACAAGGCAATGTCCTGAATGCTGGCATCCTTTTGCTTGTCCAGCAGAAGCTTTGCTTTTTCCATTCTCACCTTTATGAGGTGGTTGATAGGGGTGTCACCGGTTTCGCTTTTAAATATTTTGGATATGTAAAAGGGGCTCAGGTACATGTTGCGGGCTATCTGATCAAGGGATATTTTTTCGTTGTAGTGGCAGTCCAGGTAGTCGATGATTTGTTCCACGACGTATTTTTTGTTGGTGGATTCAAATTCGTAGCCATCCTCAATGCTTACGGGTGCAGCGACCTGCTCGCGGTAGAGGAGGAGGATCATCTGGGTGACGTAGGCTTTAAGCATGAAGTAGCGCCCGGGCTGGCAGCTGGTGCTCTCTGTTTTAATGAGGGAGCAGAGGCGGGATAGGGTGACAAAGGTCTTTTCACCGGGGCGGATGAGACATTCGTGGCCGGGGAAGAGGATCTGGTTGCGTTCCATGTCCCGTATGTGGATGTCGGTAAAGGCTACGTAGGATTCTTCCAGGGGGGCATCCGGATTTATGTAGGTGCAGTGGTGCTGGATGCCCGGGTTGATGAGGAGTACATCGCCTTTTTTGACGGGATACCATTTTCCGTCCAGCATAAAGTGGCCCTCCCCGGAGAGTATCAGGGCGATTTCTATGAAGTCGTGGCTATGGGGGAGTTCGGGTTCCTTTCGGGACAGCTGGCAGGTGAAAAGGAACGTGGGGTTGAGGTCGTCGTAGGTGATGTCGTATTGTATTTCGCACATGATGTTGGTCATCTCCCTGGGGGTGGTGGATTGGGTTGGTGGTGAGTTAAGGGCGTAAGGGCGTAAGGGCGTAAGGGCGTAAGGGCATAGGGGATTTATGGCGGTAGTACGCAGACCCGGAAGCCCGGGGGCTTCCGGGCTTGGGGCAGTCGCCCCAAGCCTCGTGAAGAGGAAAATCAGCCTGGGAAGCAGCCGGCGGTGGGGCGTGCCGGTTGTTTCCCATTCTGGTTTTCCTCTTCACGAGGTTGCTGCTCGTTGGTAACAACATTATAATCCATTCCCTCCAAAAAAAATATCCCTTTGGGAGTAAAAGTTGAATTTTTTATTAATTCGGGGTGGTTGATGTTGCATATCGGTAAAAAGTTTAGTACACTGTAGGTTGAAATATTACCGGCTTGATTTTGTGGGTTTTTTGCCGAGTGGACGGGCGTATGGAGCCTTCGGCAGGGGATCGGGATCAGGTCCAAGAGGATGAAGGAGGAGAACCAATGGCACAGGTTGGTATTGTAATGGGAAGTGATTCGGATATGCCTGTAATGGCAAAGGCGGCTGATATTCTGGAGGAGCTGGGGATTTCTTATGAGATGAAGATTATTTCCGCACACAGGGAACCGGATGTGTTTTTTGAATATGCAAAGAGCGCTGAAGAAAAAGGGTTCAAGGTAATTATAGCGGGTGCGGGTATGGCTGCGCATCTTCCGGGTATGTGTGCTGCAATTTTCCCTATGCCGGTTATTGGTATTCCTATGCATACGACTTCTCTCGGCGGAAGGGATTCTCTTTATTCCATCGTTCAGATGCCCAGCGGAATTCCGGTGGCTACGGTGGCGATTAACGGAGGAGCAAATGCAGGTCTTCTTGCAGCAAAGATTCTTGCTACATCGGATGCCGTGCTTCTTGAGAAATTGAAAAATTATTCCCAGGGCCTTAAGGAAAGCGTTCAGAAGAAGGATGCGCACCTTCAGGAAGTGGGCTATAAGAACTACAGCAAATAAGCAGATAAAAACAATGCGGGAACCCGGATGGCGATACCTGACGGGCTTCGTATAAACGGAGGACATGATGGATTATAAGAACGCTGGTGTAGATATTGAAGCAGGGTATAAATCGGTAGAACTTATGAAAAAATATGTGAAGGAAACCATGCGCCCTGAGGTGCTGGGCGGTCTTGGCGGATTTTCAGGGGCTTTTTCCCTGGAAAGCTTCCAAGGGATGGAAAAGCCTACTCTGGTTTCCGGAACGGACGGCGTGGGAACGAAGCTGAAGCTTGCGTTTCTGCTTGATAAGCATGATACGGTGGGAATCGACTGTGTGGCTATGTGTGTGAATGATATTGCCTGCGCAGGCGGGGAACCGCTGTTTTTCCTGGACTACATTGCATGCGGAAAGAACTATCCTGAAAAAATTGCCACTATCGTAAAAGGTGTGGCAGATGGCTGTAAGCAGGCGGGTGCTGCCCTGATTGGCGGCGAGACTGCGGAAATGCCCGGCTTTTATCCGGAAGATGAATATGATCTGGCCGGTTTCGCCGTGGGCATCGTTGATGAGAAGAAGCTGATTACCGGAGAAAATCTGAAGCCGGGAGATGTGCTTATCGGAATGGCAAGCTCCGGAGTTCACAGCAATGGTTTTTCACTGGTAAGAAAAGTTTTTGAAATGACTAAGGGATCCCTGGATACCTATTATGAGGAGCTGGGGAAAACGTTGGGAGAGGCGTTGATTGCCCCTACCAAAATCTATGTGAAAGCATTGAAGGCAGTAAAGGATGCAGGAGTTGCCATTAAGGCCTGCAGCCATATCACCGGCGGCGGATTTTATGAAAATATTCCCCGTATGCTTCCTGAAGGCGTGCGCGCTTTCGTAAAGAAGGACAGCTATGAAGTTCCTGCCATTTTCAGGCTTCTTGCCAGCAAGGGTAATATTGATGAGCAGATGATGTATAATACATATAATATGGGAATCGGTATGATTCTGGCGGTGGATCCCGCACAGGCGGAAAGTGCTGTGGCAGCCATTCGTGAAGCAGGGGAAATTCCTTATATCATCGGTGAAGTGAAGGCCGGGGAAAAGGGAGTTGAATTATGCTGAGAATTCTGGTTTGTGTATCCGGCGGAGGAACCAATCTGCAGGCTGTTATGGATGCTATCAGAGACGGCAGAATAACCAATACGGAGATAGTGGGAGTCATCAGCAATAATAAAAACGCCTACGCGTTAACCAGGGCCGGGCAGAGCGGTATTGATGCCGTCTGCCTTTCACCCAGGGATTTTCCGGACAGGGCGGCGTTCAATCAGGCATTTCTTGATAAGGTGGACTCCTATAGTCCGGATCTGATTGTGCTGGCCGGTTTTCTGGTGACCATACCGGCTGCCATGATAGAAAATTACAGGAACCGTATCATCAATATCCATCCTTCCTTAATCCCTTCCTTCTGCGGCGTAGGGTTTTATGGGCTTAAGGTTCATGAAGCGGCGCTGGCCCGGGGTGTTAAGGTGACAGGAGCCACTGTGCATTTTGTGGACGAAGGGACGGACACAGGGCCGATTCTTCTGCAGAAAAGCGTGGAGGTGCTGGAGGATGATACGCCGGAAAGCCTTCAGCTGCGTGTGATGGAAGAAGCGGAGTGGCAGATCCTTCCCAGGGCTATTGATTTGATTGCCAACGGGAAAGTAAGCGTAACAGACGGAAAGGTGAGATACAAATGAAAATTCTGATTGTAGGCGGAGGCGGCCGTGAGCATGCGATTGCTGTGGCCGTGGCTGAAAGCCCGAAAGCAGATAAAATATATTGTGCTCCGGGGAACGCAGGGATTGCCGAGGTGGCGGAATGTGTGCCCATTGGAGTGGATGAGTTTGATAGAATTGCTTCTTTTGCCAAAGAAAAAGAAGTGGATCTGGTCATTGTGGGACCGGACGATCCTCTGGCGGCAGGACTTGTGGATGTGCTGGAGGAGGCGGGGCTGCGCGTATTCGGCCCCCGGAAGAATGCTGCCATTCTGGAAGGCAGCAAGGCTTTTTCCAAGGATTTAATGAAAAAATATAACATTCCCACGGCAGCCTATGAAACATTTGATGATGCCAAAAAGGCGGAGGCTTATCTGGAAACAGCGGATTATCCTGTTGTTCTCAAAGCGGACGGCCTGGCTTTAGGCAAAGGCGTCCTCATCTGCAATACGAAGGAAGAGGCGCTTGAGGGTGTAAAAAGCATTATGCTGGACAAACAGTTCGGCGCTGCCGGAAACCGTATGGTGGTGGAAGAATTTATGACCGGAAGGGAAGTGTCCGTGCTTTCGTTTGTAGACGGAAAAACCATCCGGATTATGACCTCCGCCCAGGATCACAAGCGTGCCTGTGACGGAGACAAGGGATTGAATACCGGCGGAATGGGAACTTTTTCCCCATCCCCTTTTTATACGAAAGAAGTGGATGATTTCTGTAAACAATATATTTATCAGCCCACAGTGGATGCCATGGCAAAAGAAGGAAGGGAATTCAAGGGAATTATTTTCTTCGGCCTGATGCTGACACAGAAAGGTCCCAAAGTTCTGGAATATAATGCCAGATTTGGAGATCCTGAGGCGCAGGTTGTGCTTCCACGCATGAAAAATGATATTGTGGATGTGATGGAAGCGTGTATAGACGGCACGCTGGATAAAATAGATCTGCAGTTTGAAGATAATGCTGCGGTATGTGTGGTACTCGCTTCCCGGGGGTATCCTGTGAAGTATGAAAAAGGCCTGAAAATCAGCGGACTTGAAAAATTCAAAGATGCCGACGGGTATTATTGCTTCCATGCCGGAACCAAATTCGACAGTCAGGGAAATATCGTGACGAACGGCGGCAGGGTGCTTGGAATTACCGCTACGGGAGACGATCTGAAAGCGGCCAGGGCCAATGCCTATAAAGCGGCCGGCTGGGTAGACTTTGCCAATAAGTATATGCGTACGGATATCGGTAAAGCTATAGATGAGGCGTAAACCACAAAAGGTAAAGGGGTCAGGAACATGAACAGGATAAAAAAAATAAGTACAGGATTTTTGCTTCGGATAACGGCTGTTATGGCAGCGATTATTTTCTGCGCTGCTCTACCGGGGCAGACCGCTCTGACAGGCCATGCGGCGAATACGCTGGGGAGCCAGGGAAGTCAGGGCAGCAGCAGTAATGAGGGAAATGGAGATGCAGGGGGAGCTGACGGAGCGGAAGTGAATATAGATGATGAGGAAGTAAACAACATCATCAACGAAAACTCTGAGGAAGGCATAAACGGATCCACGGCATCTAAAATCAAGATTATTGCGGCCAGTGCGCGTGTTCGTTCTGAAGCCTCAACCAGTTCCAGCGTGGTAGGCAGTCTTTCCTCAGGTGATGTCATGGATGTTACCGGGGAGACGACAGGAAGTGACGGGAAAGTCTGGTATCAGATCACAGGGGAAAAGGATGGAAAAGCGATTAATGGTTATGTCCGTGAAGATACACTGGAGGTAACGGAGACCGCCCAGCCTGAGGCTCCGGCTGAAACTCCTGAGGAAACACCCTCCGAAGCTCCTTCGGACACCGCTCCTTCCACCAATGATTATGATGTGAGCTATGCGGACGACGGGACAGGAAATAATGACTGGTACTTGAACGACAATGTGAAAGGCACCAGGTATAAAATTTCCGATCTTCTCGGTGCGGCTCAGACAAATGAAAATAATATCGATACCATGGAAAAACAGACAGGCAGTCTCCGGCTTATCATTATTATTCTTGCCGTTATTATCGGTCTCCTGGTCATTGTGGTAACCGTCATGATCTTCAAGCTGAAAGCGGCATATGAGGACGGCTATGATGAATATGGCGACGATGACGATGAAGAAGATGATGAAGACATGGATGATGAGGACGAAGACGATGAGGATATGGACGAAGACGAGGATGACGACGACTATGTCCCCAGAAGAAGCAGAGGCGGCAGAGGAAGCAGAAGCAAAAAGAAACCGGCCCGCAGAAGCAGATATTACGAAGAGGATGATGAGGACGAAGACGACGAGGATATGGACGACGACGAGGATGAGGATGATATGTATTCCAGGGAAGTGTCCTATGATGAGCAGCCCAGAAAAAGCTCCCGTTCCTCAGGAAAAAGCAGGAAATCCCAGAATTATAAGCCCCGCGATTTCCTTGATGTAGATGAGGATGACGATCTGGATTTTGAATTTCTGGATTTAAAATAAGAAAAACCTGGCTGACTGATAACAGCCGCAGATAAAAGATAAAGCCGCTGGGATGGACTGCAGCGGCTTTTTCCCATAATCTTTATATGGAATAGACTGGAACAGAGAAGAACGGCATGCGCCGGCGTCCGATGAAAACGGTTGACAGGATGTGCTCACTGTTATACTATAAATATAACAAAAGAAACACAGAAAGAAGAGCGATGCGTATTGGATATGTATATAGAGATTGATTTCAGCAGTGATGAGGCATTGTATATTCAGCTGAGGAACCAGATCATTCTGGGAATCGCTACCAACCGTTTTCATGAGGGGGATGTACTTCCCAGTGTGAGACAGCTTGCCGACACCATTGGTATTAATATGCATACGGTGAATAAGGCATATACCGTGCTGAAACAGGAAGGCTATGTGAAGGTAGACAGAAGAAAAGGCGCGGTAATCGCTGTTGACGAGGGAAAGAAGCAGGCTATGCTGGATGTCCGGGATGAACTCAGAGTCCTGCTGGCGAAGGCGAGCTGCAAGAATATTTCCCGGGAAGAAGTGCATGCTTTAATTGACGAAATTTATGAAGAATATGGAGGACTGGAATAATGCAGTCACAGTATACGGATAAGGCCAGAACGGCCCTTATACTGGCTGAGAAGGCCGCCAGGAAGCTGAAACAGAATTATGTGGGAACTGAGCATATTCTTTTGGGGCTCCTGGAGGAGGGCACCGGTGTGGCAGCCAGAGTGTTGATAGAGAATGGTGCCAATGAATTGGAAATCCGTGAAATGATTGAAGATTTGATCGCGCCGGTATCAGAAACGCCGGTTAAAGAACGGGATGGTTATTCCCCCCGGGCTATGACTATTCTTGAGGAAAGCCACAGACAGGCAGCAAGATTCCGCAGCGCACTTACCGGAACGGAGCACATCCTTCTTTCCCTTTTAAAGGAAGGGGAGAATGTGGCCGTCAGATTGCTGAATACCTGCGGCCTGCAGCCTCAGAAGCTGTATATGGATACTCTGGCGGCCATGGGACAGGAGCCCGGGCTGTATAAAGAGGATTTGATGAAAAAGCAGAAGAAAAAAGGGGGAGCGCCCACTCTGGAGCAGTACAGCCGCGATATGACGGCACTGGCCAGGGACGGCAAGCTGGATCCGGTTATTGGCAGGGAAGAGGAAATCAGCCGTGTCATCCAGATATTAAGCCGGAGGACGAAGAATAACCCCTGTCTGGTTGGGGAGCCCGGAGTCGGAAAGACCGCCATTGTGGAAGGTCTGGCTGCCAGAATCGTAGCGGGCGAGGTTCCCGACACGGTAAAGAATAAAAGGGTTCTGATGCTGGATTTATCCGGAATGATAGCCGGAAGCAAGTACCGCGGTGAATTTGAAGAGCGCATTAAAAAAGTGATCCGGGAAGTGACCGATGACGGCAATATCCTTCTGTTCCTGGATGAGCTTCATACGCTTATCGGTGCGGGCGGTGCGGAAGGCGCGATTGATGCCTCCAATATCCTGAAGCCTTCTCTGGCAAGAGGGGAAATACAGCTGATCGGGGCCACCACCATCACCGAGTATCGGAAATATATCGAAAAGGACGCCGCACTGGAACGCAGGTTCCAGCCGGTGAATGTAGAGGAACCTACGGAAGAAGAGGCTGTCCGTATCCTTGAGGGCGTGACGCCCAGATACGAAGAGCACCATAAGGTAAAAATCCTTCCGGAAGCAATAGAAGCTGCTGTAAGGCTGTCAAGCCGTTATATAAATGACCGGAGGCTGCCGGATAAAGCCATTGATTTGATTGATGAAGCGGCGTCTGCCGTGCGGCTGCAGCATATGGAGCCGCCGGAGGATATCCGGAAGCTGAATGAACAGGTGAAGGAACTGGATCTGAAGATAGAAGGAGCTATCCGGATAGAAGCTTTTGCCCAGGCTGGTGAGTGGAAGCGGGAACAGGATGCACTGCTTAAGAAGCTGAACCAGAGGAAGATGCGGCTGGAAAAGAAGAACGCAGCCCAAAAGGAAGTGGTTACGGAAAATGACATCGCAGGCGTAGTTGCGATGTGGACCAAAATTCCCGTGAGCAAGCTGGAGGAAAAAGAAAGTGAGCGCCTTCTGAAGCTGGAAGGGATCCTGCATAAGAGGGTTATCGGCCAGGAAGAGGCTGTGAGCGCCGTAGCCCGGGCCATGCGCAGGGGCAGGGTCGGCCTTCAGGATCCCAGGCGGCCTATCGGCTCTTTCCTCTTTCTGGGGCCTACAGGTGTCGGGAAGACTGAGCTGAGCAAGGCTCTTGCGGAGGCGATGTTTGGTTCTGAGAATGCTCTGATACGTATTGATATGTCGGAGTATATGGAAGGCCATTCCGTTTCCAAGCTGATTGGATCCCCTCCGGGGTACGTGGGCTTTGACGACGGCGGCCAGCTTTCCGAGAAAGTGCGCAGGAATCCTTATTCTGTCGTGCTGTTTGACGAAGTGGAGAAGGCTCATCCGGATGTGTTCAATATCCTGCTGCAGGTGTTGGACGACGGCCATATAACGGATTCCAAGGGCAGGAAGGTGAGCTTCAAAAATACGGTGCTCATCATGACCTCCAATGCCGGTGCACAGCGCATCATAGATCCCAAGAATCTCGGCTTTTCCGCCCATACGGATGAAAAGAAGGACTATGAAAAAATGAAGGCCGGTGTTATGGAAGAGGTTAAGCGCCTGTTCAAACCGGAATTCATAAACCGGATTGATGAAATCATGGTGTTCCATCCTTTGACCAAGGAAAACATGAAACAGATCATCACGCTCCTGTCCAGAGATTTAACGGATCGGTGCAGCAAGCAGCTGAATATTCATCTGACCATTACGCCTGCCGCAAAGAATTTTATTGTGGAGAAGCATTCTGACTTAAAAATGGGGGCCCGCCCTTTGAAGAGAGCGATTCAGAATATGATTGAGGACGCTTTGGCAGAAGAAATCCTTGCAAGACGCATTCAGCCGGGAGATAATGTAACCGTAGGCTGCAAGGAAGGAAAAATTACGTTCCAGGTAAAAAAATAGAGGAATACCGTCGGTGACGGAGGATAAAGCAAAAGGACGAACCATATTTAAGGAGGACAAAAGAAATGGCAGTAGTAGAAGAGTTAATCCGTGCAGAGGCAGACGGCAGCATCAGTTTTGGAAACCACACCCTTGCGGAGAAAGCGAAGCTGGAGGACTTTTCCCACGAAGGAGATCTGTATAAGGTGAAAACCTATCAGACGATGACGAAGCTGGAGAAAAACGGTATGTTCGTTTATGAATCTGTACCGGGAACCAGCGTGCTGAACTTTCTGGAGAGCGAGGACGGCGTAAGCTTTGTGGTAGAGGGACAGGAGGATGCCCAGCTGACCATCGGACTTCAGGATGATACGGAATATGACGTACGGATTAACGAAGAGGATGCCGGAAGAATGTGCACAAATCTGGGAGGAAAGCTGAGTCTTTCAGTGGAACTTGCAGGAGCGGGAGAAGTGAAGGTAGACATCCATAAATAGGCACTGCTAAACGGAAAAAAGTACAGGAGGACAGGGGTGCGGTATCAGCCGCACCCCTTTTTGAGAAATGGCAAAAGCAAAATCAGGAACCATATTCTATTGCCAGGAATGCGGTTATGAATCAGCGAAATGGATGGGACAGTGCCCCGGCTGCCATACATGGAACAGCTTTGTGGAGGAACCGGTCAGAAAGTCTTCCGGAAATGGCGGAGCCGCGGAACGCTCCCAGGGACTTTCCTCCCAGGGGAAGCGCCCTTCCATCCTGTCGGAAATTTCCATGGACAAGGAAGAGCGCATTCTTACGGGAATCGGAGAACTGGATCGGGTGCTGGGCGGCGGAGTGGTGCCCGGTTCTCTGGTGCTTGTGGGAGGAGATCCGGGTATCGGCAAATCCACCCTTCTGCTGCAGATGTGCAGGCTTCTTGCGGAATCGGGGAAAAAGGTTCTCTATATTTCCGGGGAGGAATCCCTGCAGCAGATCAAAATGAGGGCCCAGCGTATCGGACAGTTCCGCGATACCCTGCAGCTCTTATGTGAAACCAATCTGGGGGAAATCGAAGGGGCGATTACCCGGGAAAAACCGGAGATCGTAATTATTGACTCCATACAGACTATGTACCAGGAGGAGGTTTCCGCGGCTCCGGGCAGCGTTTCCCAGGTGAGGGAATCCACGGGAGTTTTTCTGAAGCTGGCGAAGGGCTATGGGATATCTATATTTATTGTGGGACATGTTACCAAGGAGGGTACGGTTGCCGGCCCCAGGGTATTGGAACATATGGTGGACACGGTTCTATATTTTGAAGGGGACAGACATGCCTCCTACCGTATTCTGCGGGGAGTGAAAAACCGGTTTGGCTCGACCAACGAAATCGGGGTCTTCGAGATGCGCCAGGAAGGCCTTTGTGAGGTGAAAAACCCGTCTGAGTTCATGCTTAACGGGAAGCCGGAAGGGGCCAGCGGCTCCGTGGTTTCCTGCTCCATGGAAGGGACAAGGCCGATACTGGTGGAGATCCAGGCGCTGGTCTGTCAGAGCAATTTCGGGTTTCCGAGAAGACAGGCGGCAGGAACCGATTTTAACAGGGTCAATCTTTTAATGGCGGTCCTGGAGAAGCGTCTGGGGCTGCAGATATCGGGCTGCGACGCCTATGTAAATATTGCCGGAGGAATGAAAGTACAGGAACCAGCCATAGATTTGGGCATTGTCATGGCGGTAATTTCCAGCTTTAAGAACCGGCCTATCGAAGAGCATATGATCGCCTTCGGGGAAGTGGGGTTAAGCGGTGAGGTAAGGGCCGTAAGCCAGGCGGCCATCCGTGTATCTGAGGCGAAGAAGCTGGGGTTTGGAACCTGTGTCCTTCCCAAGGTATGCCTGGACAAGCTGCCGAAAACGGAAGGGATCCGGCTGATTGGAGTACAGTCCGTAAAAGATGTCATGGACATTATTTAACTAGTAACGATGCAGCTCCCGCTTCGCCAGTTGGGATCGGGCCACCGGGATCGGCCGTCCTTTGTCCCCGCAGCATCCCCGGTTATACAGAGGTCCTTAGAGGGGACGCTTTCGCTCGGATAACCACGCAGCGGTACTAAGGCTGCAAAGGACGCAGCCTAAGGACCGGCGTGTTTATACGGCCCTTTCAGGAATCCTTACCGTGCCGCAGGCCGTCCGGAAGAGGCACCCGGGCAGACGGAGCCGTTCACGCAGTAGGTTTATCTGCACGCGGTCCCCGCCGGGAAGGGAATCCGAAGCGGGAAGGTACGAGGCACAGGGCATAGCTGAATCGTAATATATATTTAACAGAAATATAATATTGAGCTTGACAAATATAACTGTAATTAATATAATTACAGTATAGAGAAAAAGGAGGCAGCCTATTATGAACCGAATAAAAAGAATAATTCCGGTTATTCTCATAACCGTAGTACTTGCGGGAATTCTCGCAGCCTGCGGCAGCCGCAGTGAAAATAGTGGAACAAAACAGGAGGACGAAATGAAAGGGGAATATCATAAAATAACGGCAGAGGAAGCAAAAGAGAGAATGGATTCAGGAGACGACATTATTATCCTGGATGTGAGGACGCAGGATGAATATGAGGAAAGCCACATACCCGGAGCGATACTGATACCTAATGAGACGATAGGCACGGAAATGCCGGAACAGCTTCCGGATGCAGGTCAGGAGATTCTCGTATACTGCCGCAGCGGCAACAGAAGTGCACAGGCCGCTAAAAAGCTGGTGGAAGCGGGATACACGCAGATCTATGATTTTGGAGGAATCATGGACTGGCCTTATGAAACGGTAAGCGGAAAATAAAAGAAAAACAGAGCCCGTAATTGATTTGCTTCCTTTTAAGCAGCATCACTGATAAAAGGAAAACATTTCAACTTCCCGGGGCTCTGTTTTTTTGTTATTGTTTGCCATATATAATTTTTCTTACCGTATTTTCTGCAAGATGGAAGGTTTCCGCAAGTTCGGGTACGGTGCTTCCGGCCTCATATAAACGGTTCATTTCTTCGTTACGTTTCCGGTAAAAATTCCGGGAGCCGTTATTTTCGCCCCAGCCCTTTCTCCGGGATTCTTCCGGAATATAAAGAAGCCGTTCCCCATTGGTATAGCGGCGTATTTCCGCCAGCAAATCTTCCGGTAATATCTGTGCTGCATTTATGCATTTCATAATCAATCCGCTCCTTATTATTTTTCGTATAATAAGTGCAGAACATGAATATGTGATGCGTACGTCCTTGTTTTCCCATACAGAACATTTCACCCTACCCGGCTGAATATCAGCCTCCGATAAAGAAAAATGCCTTCACATAATCAATGCTCTGCATGGGATAATTTTTGTCTTTGAATATGCTTCTTAAATATTTCGTCTGATTTGTGATTCATCAGTTACCCACCTCCCTTATAAAACTAAGTTCTCAAAATAAAGAAATATTATTTGTCCTCTATAGTATACCAGAAGAAGAGATCCGATGTAAAGAAAAGCTTAATGTCGGGAGCGGATAAAAAACATGTGCCCTGCTTCCCTGCCCCGCCCTCTGTCCGGCAGTGTGTTTTATACGTCACCA
>ERZ857840.1235-NODE-1235-length-30149-cov-5.501695_pt1 | contig 30149 bp, 20 predicted proteins | sample MGYA00519760_ERZ857840 | MGnify/ENA primary metagenome ERZ857840 (study PRJEB31778, sample SAMEA3449371) | human gut metagenome | biome: human gut; feature: human-associated habitat; material: faeces | place: United Kingdom | collected 2010/2012 ... | reverse complement strand
ATCCCCATGCCCTGCGTCCCCGCGCGGGCGCCCCGCGGTGCGGTTCGCCGGGATGCGGTCTTACTGCCCCTGGGCGCGGTAGCGGGCCTCGGTGGCCTCCTTGGCCGGGCGCCACCAGGACTCGTTCTCGACGTACCAGTCGATGGTCTGCTTCAGGCCCTCGGCGAAGTCGGTGTGCGCCGGCCTCCAGCCCAGCTCGCGCTGGAGCTTCGTGCTGTCGATGGCGTAGCGGCGGTCGTGGCCGGGACGGTCGGCGACCCAGTCGAAGTCCTCGGGGTCGCGGCCCATGGCCTCGAGGATCATGCGCAGGACCGTGATATTGTTCTTCTCGCCGTCGGCGCCGATGAGGTAGGTCTCCCCCGTGCGGCCCTTGGTGAGGATGTCCCAGACGGCCGAGGAGTGGTCCTCGGTGTGGATCCAGTCGCGGACGTTCTCGCCGCGGCCGTAGAGCTTGGGGCGCACGCCGTCGATGATGTTGGTGATCTGCCTGGGGATGAACTTCTCCACGTGCTGGTAGGGGCCGTAGTTGTTGGAGCAGTTGGAGATCGTGGCGCGCAGGCCGTAGGTGCGGGTCCAGGCGCGGACCAGCATGTCGGAGGACGCCTTGGTCGAGCTGTACGGCGAGCTCGGGTGGTACGGCGTCTCCTCGGTGAACTTGGCGGGGTCGTCGAGCGCCAGGTCGCCGTAGACCTCGTCGGTGGAGACGTGGTGGTAGCGGACGCCGTGCTTGCGGACGGCCTCCAGCAGGCGGAAGGTGCCCTCCACGTTGGTGCGCAGGAAGGGCTCGGGGTCCGCGATGGAGTTGTCGTTGTGGCTCTCGGCGGCGTAGTGCACGATGGCGTCGTGGCCCGGGACTAGATCATCGAGCAGCTCGGCGTCGCAGATGTCGCCCACGACGAGCTCCACGCGGTCGGAGGGCAGGCCGGCGATGTTCTCGGGGTTGCCGGCGTAGGTCAGCTTGTCCAGGACGGTCACGTGGACGTCCGGGTGGTTGTTGACCACGTAGTGCACGAAGTTGCTGCCGATGAAGCCGCAGCCGCCCGTGACGATGATGTTCTTAGGTTCAAAGATCTCAGACATGAAAATCCAATCTGAAGCATGTACAGCTTCTTTAGTATGCCGCAGGAAGTGATGCCGCGACACTATTCAACAAAACTATCGGACATTTCGGCACGCGATAAGAGCCATAACCTTCGCAGAATTACTTCCCCTACAAAACGCCTCCGGAATGCAGTCTTTGTCGTACCGGAAGACCGAATTCCCAGTTTTATCGCGTAAGTACTTATAGAAGAAGTCCTCCCAGCTTTTAAACTTCTCACTGTCTGCAAACGCTTCCGGCTCTTGCAGAACTGCTTTGGCATCTAGCCCTGAAATTACGCCGGAGCTCAGTAGAAGCCACTCGAATGATTCGGGAAGACAAACCGTAACAGTATCGCGGTGAATGTCTTGCAGCTTAAGGACGCGGTCCGCATAGCACCCAAATGCCGCCCCGTCCGCGACAACAAACACGCGATCGTCGAGATGCTGATCCAACCAGCCCAAAATCGCGCTGTTCGTCATGGCCGAAGTACAGGTAAGCTCACTGTCAGCGAAATGCCGTTCAAAGAACTGGAAACCAGACTTACTGTCCTCGCATAGAAGGATAGAAAAGTCCTGTTTTGGCGCCGACCGGGAAATAGCATAACGATGATTCCCGCGATCTTGATAAACAGGGACGAAAGAATGGTATTTTCCGCTCGTCTTAATCTTGTAAATCTCATCCACGCTATACGGAAGATTGGGGAAATCAGCCCTTGAGATCAGCACGAAATAATTCGAGGAATACAGCACATGATGGGCAAACTCATCAGAATGAATCTCTTTTAAGCCCTCATCGACAAATACAATCGAGTCATGAACGGACGAAAGCTGGTTTCGCCAATCATAATCGGTCAGGGCGACACAGGGACAATCGCATTGCAAGGAAACACCCGACTGCTCGCCCGTTCGCATGTAGTCTGCGACCATGTTAAACAGTGTCGTCTTACCCGTGCCACTATCCCCACGCACAATAGTAATGTTCCGTTTAATGGTAAATGTGTACTTGGTTCCCCTGCGGCGGGAAATCTTAACGAGATGCGAACCGTTCATAAGCAGCACCTACAGATACGGAATCGACTCGTGAATCAAATCGGCCATGCTGTGAACGATTCGGCCGCTATTCACGACTTTAATTTTAAAATCCTCGCGACCAAAGTCCATCACATGATAGAGATTCACAACGAGCTTGCGGTCTTTCGCCATGTCGAGAATCCACTTGGCACAGTTGTCACCACAGGTAGAAGCGTTAAAAATATGCTTACGATCAAATCTCATAAGCAGCAGCGTTTTCACGCCACCAGAAAGCTGGAGTGGGGAGATGGATCCAAGCACAGGGCTTTCGATGACGTTTTCGGAGACAACAACCGATCGATCGACATCTTTAATTATCGAGACTGCATAGGGATCCGTAATCCAAGTAGACCGGTAAGAGTTTTTGAAATATGTCGCTGTGTTGTAAATCGCTTCTGGCATATCGCCAAAGTAGACGCTTAACACATCCACTCCCAATCATATTGTCTTTATGGTCAACGTAATCATAACGAAAGGGGCCACCAGATAAACGGTGACCCCTAAAAGAAAACAAGCTGGCGCTAGTACTCGCGCGGGCTGTTGACGATCTCGCCGGCGGCGACCTTCTTCAGGTGCTGCCCGTAGACCGACTTGCCGTAGGCCTTCGCGGCCTCCTCGAGCCCGGCGGTCGTGATCCAGCCGTTCTCCCAGGCGATCTCCTCGGGTACCGAGACCGGCAGGTCCTGGGAGTGCTCCACGGCGCGGACGAACTCCGCGGCCTCGTGGAGGCTCTCCATGGTGCCGGTGTCCAGCCACGCGTAGCCGCGGCCCAGGGTGACGACGGACAGCGTCCCCTCCTCCAGGTACATCTGGTTGAGCGTGGTGATCTCGAGCTCGCCGCGGGCCGACGGCTCCACCCTATGCGCCTTGGCGGCCACGTCGCCCGGGTAGAAGTACAGGCCGGTGACGGCGTAGGAGCTCTTGGGGCGCTCGGGCTTCTCCTCGATGGAGACGGCCCTCCCCTCGCGGTCGAACTCCACGACGCCGAAGCGCTCGGGGTCGTCCACGTGGTAGCCGAAGACCGTGGCGCGGCCCGACTCGGCGTTCTGGACGGCGCGCGTCAGGTGGCGCGACAGGCCGTTGCCGTAGAAGATGTTGTCGCCCAGCACCAGGGCGCACGGCTCGCCGGCGATGAACTCCTCGCCGATGGTGAAGGCCTGCGCGAGGCCGTCGGGGCTCGGCTGCTCGGCGTAGGAGAGGCTGACGCCGTAGCGCGAGCCGTCACCGAGCAGGCGCTCGAAGTTGGGCAGGTCCGTCGGCGTGGAGATGACCAGGATGTCCCGGATGCCCGCCAGCATGAGGGTGGACAGCGGGTAGTAGATCATGGGCTTGTCGTAGACCGGCAGCAGCTGCTTGGAGGTCACGAGCGTGAGCGGGTACAGGCGCGTGCCGGACCCGCCGGCGAGGATGATGCCTTTCATAGCTGATAAGCCTTCCAAAACATAGTTTTAATTCAATTCCATTCTAAGATGAATGGATTTGAAAAGCTTGAACTATGTACAAGAACCATGAACCGAATAAGCGCATACACGATTAAATTTACAGAGTGCCCATGAGATCAAGTATTGCCTGACTTCGTCATTAAACAATGGCAAATCCGCACTAGGTTGCATACGTACGGATTGGCCCATCAGACAAAGCAAGCTAACGCGTACTCATTGGGCAATGATAGGGATCGCCATTTACATAATAATCGGCCCATGCAGTCCGCAATTTACCCTGCTCGCGCATAAAACGAGCCTTCTTTGCACCGGTTTCATACCCACGGCTAAACGACTCATAGTGGTAAAGAAGCGCGTCGGCATCGAACACAACCAATCGATCAAGAGAGCGAACCCTTAGGCAGTAATCGACATCATTAAAGGCCACTTCAAAACTCTCATTAAAACCGTCCAGCTGTTCGAATATAGAGCGTTTCGTCATCATACAGGCAGCAGTAACAGCGGAAAGATCCTGAGAGATTACAGCTCGGCGCATATAGCCAGGATCGTCACGGTCAATATTATTGAAAACGTGAATGGGGCCGCCCATTTCGTTCTCGCTGTTGCAATAAATCATTAAAACGCCAGCATGCTGAACGGTGTTATCAGGGTAGAGAAGTTTTGCGCCAACGACACCCACATCATCGCGTTGGCAGAAACCAAGCATTGAAGAAAGCCAGTTCGGCTCAATAACTTCAGTATCATTATTCAGGAACAAAAGGTACTCCCCATTGGTCATACCGACACCGTAGTTATTAATAGCAGAATAATTAAAGGGGCCTTCCCAGGTTGCAACTCGAACATTATCAAAAGCGGCACAAACGCTGTCGTAATACTCGAACGTCTCTTTTTCGACACTATTATTTTCGATAATAAGGATCTCGTAGTTCGAATAAGATGTCTTGCCTTCAATTGATTCAATACATCTACGGAGAACTTCAACACTGTCCTTGTTAGGGATAACAATACTTACAAGAGGTTCATCATTTATAGCGTAAGAAACATGATAAAAGCAGGGAGTATCGGTCAGCTCTGCCGAGGCATTTAGTCCGCATCTATCCAAATGCTCTTGCAAGGCACGCCGGCCAGCCTCGTCAGCATAATTTTTGTTACCAGCGCTCTTAGCAGTGGAAGAATCGCTGATGCGCCAATGGTAGAGAACCTCGCGAACATGGAAAAAGCTATGGGTTCTCTCGGAAAGACGAAGAAGGAAATCATAGTCTTGTGCCCCATCGAAAGCCTTACGAAGCATTAGCTCTTTAACCAGCGTGGAACGAACGCAAAGCAAATGAGTGATGTAATTGTGCACGCGCAGCAGGTCAAGATTGAAATCACATTTGTAGTGAGGATCAACATAGTCGCCTGCCTCATTGAGGAAGTCTTCGTCGCAATACAAAGCATCCGTATCAAAATGAGCCGAAATCTGTTCTGCATATCTATATAAAGCAAATCGATCAAGGGTGTCATCATGATCGAAGAACACAATGTAGTCGCCGGAAGCAGCCTCAATACCGGCGTTTGTATTCTCAGCAATACCCTTGTTTTCAGTTAAGGTAACAACCTTAACTCTTGAATCTGACAGCTTAACAAGCTCGTCAGAAAGCGCGGCATTATTTGGGCTAGCGTTTACAAGAATTAACTCCCAATTTTCATAAACCTGCTCCTCAACCGAATTAACCATATCCCAGAAAAATGAGACAGGGGTATTGAAGAGGGGGACAATAATGCTGAATTTCACACCTTTTTGGATTGTGGGGACATCTTGAGAACGGAGGAAAGAAAGCGAACGCTTCCTCATTCTCGCTAGATGAACATAGGAATCAATATAGGTGGATTTATAGAATGCAGGGGATCTTGAATCCAGCATATATTTAACTGCAGCTGGGTCCAAGGATAGAAAACCGGAACCCTGCAGATTATCCCCAGATGCAACCAAGCAGAACGTTTTATCGCCCTTAGGAATCCTAAGAGAAAAGGACGACTCGTAACGATAAAAGCCTTGATACTTAATTTGTGAAGGTTTGCCCAAATATACGGGATAGTTTTCAAGGACTTCAGAATCACCATCGGTAACATAGACACGTTTTAAAGAATCGATCTTAGGGGAACATATAACACCCTTGAGAATGATTTCATTCTTCTCGAAGGCTTCAACTGCGACATTACAACGAATATGAATTTTTCCAAAATAAGAATCGGATTCAATATTGCGAAAGCGAGCAGTGAAAGAAGGATTGATTTTGTAATTAAGACGAGAAATCCATTTTATTGCACCGAAGGAAAGAAAGGCATCGAATTTATCCGCTCCGGCTACAGAAATCCTAAGACCCTTACAAGAGAGAAGCGGTACCGCGATTGTGGCAATCTCACTATCCTGATGATAGTGAAGCGAAAATGGGACAGAAGCTCCAGTATCCGTAACCACATTTACGGAAGCAAGCTCCTTGTCACCTTGCTTCAATTTGAATGGAATATAAGCCGCGCCAAAACCACGACATATACCCCTATAGTAAATTCCCATAACAAACCATTCCCTAGAACAATTATGCGACCGTGAACTTAGCACATGCACCGCATACTTCTCAGCACAAACAGCCTAGCTGAACATGATGGGCAATACGACCACATTTGGAACTGCAATTACATTTCTAATCTTAAGAAGCATGGACACGCGCTCGATAGCGGAGAAAATTACCTACTTGCCCTTGGCGATACGCAAATCGACCATCGAGCCAACGAGCATGTAACTCGAGTAGTGGTAGTTTCGGACGTGCGAGACGTGGCAGCAAGCCTGATCTTTGCGTCGGCAAACCCACTCACACAACAGGAGTCTCGGTAGGCAGGGACCTCATCACTGTTAGATAAAAGAAAAAGTCCGAGAGCATTACGCGAAGACCTACAAACAGGATGCAACACTAATAAAGCGAATGAGATACAGACAGTTCATTAGACACATGCCTAAAGTAATGAAGATAATTGATGATGAATTGAATCTAAATAAGCGAGTTCTTAGTCCAAATAACAATGCAGGTAGGGCAGGCAAAAAATATCGACCCTGAACACCCTGAATTACTTTTTCGTAATTGAACGTCCAACCCAGCCACATAGACGCGATAGAACCGAGTGCAGCCAAAACAAAGGCAATAATGAATAGAGCGGAACAAGAAGGACTGAGGAATGAAGGCTCATCCTCAGAATCAAGGCAGCAGATAAAGCCAAACAACAAATACGGAATCATATAGAAGACTGGAAAACGCAGGTTTTCCTGAAACCAGCCAAGGGAATAGCCCAAAGTTGTTTCCCAATAAAAATCTCCTAATGAATCTAAGGTCCTAAAGAAAACCAGAAAACTATTTCTCGGATGCAAAATAATATCGTTGAGAGTGTAATATTGCGCAGCCTCCATGCCACGGGTAACACCCGAAGGCTGAGAGATCAATCTGCTCATTGACACTATGCGAAGCGCTAAGACGGAAACTACGACAGTAAGGGCTAATATTAATTTGCCGCAACGTCCGGTTCTCTCATCTTGGAATTTCGAAAGGGGTACAAACAGTCCAAGCAATACCAGCCCGGAATAAATAACCTTACACGGAGCCAAAAAAGCAGAGATGACTAAATAGAAGATTATTTCTTTATATCCCACCGATCGCTGTTCACCGAAAAACCCACGCATCAAACAAGCGAATAGTATGAGCGAATATGCAATAATTCCCGAATCATAGGAGTATGAAGCAGCTAAATGAAGCGTCATTGGTAGTAATGAAACAAACGCTATGATTGACTTTCCCTTAGGCGCAATCCGATATGCGCAGAAAGCACAAAAGCAAAAATAAAGGGCAGAGCCAATTCGTCCCATATAAAACACAGGGAAAGCACCGAGTCCGAGAAGCAATCCCATCTGCAAACCAACAACAGACCCAATTTTTGCAATAACGTTCTCGCTACCGATGCTAAAAGAAAAATCACTGAAAGGAACGAGTCTTCCGTTTCCAAATATCGAAAAATTTTGAAATATCGAGTTAAATGAAGCGGAACTGATCGCATTTGATGTCAACGGGCCCTTATAAAGAGAAAGGTCGATATCTCGCACCAAAAAAGTATCGCCATCTATTACTCGGCCGTTAAATGGAAGACTGTCGACCAACCAATAAGTTGAAAAGAAATGATGGCCCTCATCCGGAACAGTGAAGGGGGGGAATATAAAGCAAAAAATAATTGAGAATGATAGAAGTAGAGCGAGGAATACCCAATCACTTTTAAGCCGGTCACTTTCACGAGCAAATACGCTGCCGAGTGTAAGAATTAAAATTACGGATATCGCAATCGTAAGCAGAACAAGTAATCTAGGATTATTCAGGTACCAGAAAACTGAATAGACAGCGAAAAAAAAGGCGAACACAATGAATGCAGGCTTATATCTTACAGAACTTGTCATGGGAATCCTTTGAAATCAAAATCTATATTGCGAAATAGAAGTGGCTAAAATAGGTCTTAAAAAGCAAACAGGAGACTGCCATTCAAAAAAATAGTTAAATTTGCGGCATCTCGGCTCCGAAGATGTCCGTCCATACCGCAATCTCACATTCGTTAGTCTCTAAGCAGCAGGGCCCAGATGGTGAAAAATAAGTCTGATTCTGAACCGACCGTTCAGCAAATCCACAACACGACAGAACGTCGGGCCTCTATAGAGACAATCCCTAATCCCCTGCACAGATACAAAAACTACCTGGAACTGCTTTTCTTTTCAAGCAAAGCTATTTTTTGAGTCAGATTTTTAATCGCAAGCGCCTGTCTACTAACGGTCACAGACAAGGACAGCAGGATTAAAATCACGAAAATAAAACCAGCGACGAAAATAAAATTAGAGGACGTAACAAAGCCAAAAAAGGAAGAAAGCCAACATACCGGGATAGGGAAAAAACTACAAATCAAAAGAGTGACAACCAGAGCTAACCATAAAAGGGAGTAGCGTAATTGAAGCTTATCGGTCAATACGAGGCGAATGACATAAAGAGCCAATAGCAAGCAAGCGACTATTATGGTAATCCGTAATGATACAGACATTATCGACTCCTATTTTGAGAAAGCGGATATAAAAATAGCTAAAGTAACCTTGATCATGTAGTAGACGCTAGATAAACCAGAAATAGAAGAAGTGCCTCCCTGGCGTTCCCTCATGACAACGGAAACCTCTGTTACGTCTAATCCCTGAGCGAGTGCATAGACAATAGAATCAGGCTCGGGATAGTCAGAAGGATACTTATTGCAAAAAAGCTCAATCGCCTTTTTATTGCAAGCCCTAAAACCTGAAGTCGGGTCTGTAATTCTCCGGCGAGAAACCAATCTGATTACATTTGAAAACCAAGTTATGCCAATTCGCCTTAAAAAAGAGGACTGAAATCCGGCTGTCGGTATTAAAAATCTAGACCCGACAACAATATCGGAGCCGGCTTGAATCTCTTCAATAAGTGTGCCGATGTATTTTGGATCGTGTTGACCATCGCCATCCACTTGAACGTCGATATCATAGCTAAACTGTCGAGCATATTTATGACCAGCCTGAACTGCACCACCAATGCCCAGATTCTGAGGCAAATCAAGCACATTAAGGTGATTCTCTATGCATATCTGGAGAGTCTTATCCGTAGACCCGTCATTGACCACAAGATAGTCATAGCCAAATTGCATCACTGACTGAACCGTGCGAAGTATATTAGCCTCTTCGTTATAAGCTGGAATTATAACCAAAACGCTAGGGCTATTATTCATAACAATCCTTAACAGAAGTTTAGTAATCGAAGTTACACTCAAAGTATAGGCTTGGATATTATAAACTTTAAACACTATAGGTTTATAAATAGAGACTACCGAACTATGAATCAATACAGCCGAGGCGTAGCATGTAGGTCTTCAAATGCATCTATAATACAATTGACGAGAATCTCAGCAGAGCCCACGCCGAACCTCATCGAGAACCCGCTCGCCGCAAGGTCAATATCCCACAACCGACTCGATGCGAGAGACGTCGTAGGCACACAAAAAGGTAGCAAAACGGCTAGTCTTTAGCCTTGGCGAAAGCAGAGCAGAGCTTTTCTGCTGAATTAGCCCATGCATGCCCAAGCTCAACCAATTCCTGAATTGATTTTGATTGTTTGCATAATACTGACCGCTGAGAGGCCATCAAATACACAGCCGCCTCAACAGTTGTAGCACTCATCGATTCAATAATTGTCCCATATTCGCTATTCGGAATAAGCTCCCGCGCTCCCCCAACGTCAGTAACGACGGCAGGACATCCGCATGCAGCAGCTTCCAGCAGTATTGTTGAAAAACCCTCGGAACGAGTCGGAAGACAAAGCAAATTTGACTGTTGAAGAAGCGCGGAGACATCAGATGCAGACAGGCGTCCCACCCAGTGAAGCGACCCTCCCTGGGCGAGCTCAACCGCAGAAGACATTGGCCCATCACCCGCCAAGACGAAATGAACCCCAAGATCAATAAGTCGTTGGCTTTTCGAGGCGTCAATGATTGACTTGATACCTTTTTCCGGAATAAACCGGCCGACATAAGAAACTAAAAGCTGGTCTTCACTTAATCCAAGCTCATCTCTAAAATTGCGACCTGAAGCCATATCACGATATCTCTTAGCATCGATTGCATTAGGGATAACGCCTTTGGCAGTAATCCTAAAATGACGAAGCCATTCAGCGCTTTTTTCAGATACACCATAGTATGCCGGTTTATATCTTTTTCCCCATAAAGTAATAGCATGCTCATAAATACGCACGAAAGGGTCGAGGAACGAACTGCTAAATGAAAGATGAGCCGACCCGTGATCGAGAACGATGGGCGTCAAACCTTTTCTTCGCGCATATTTCATACCCATAATTGAATGTAGATAAAACCGCGCATTTATCAAAACACCGTCAACATCTTGGGCTTCAAGCCAATTCCATAAATTGCGATTTTTCTTATTATGCTTGGCGACTGGAAAGCGACCATCAACAAATGGAAAACAAAATAAGCGAAGGACCCTAACATGAGAATCGCCTTCGATACCCGGTCCAATTGAATTGGTATCATTCGTAACAACGATTACCGATGCGCCTTTTCCCGCAAGCGCAAATGCCATATTACGCGTAAAGCTCTCAATCCCGCCCATATGGGGCGGATATTGAGCCGAAAAAATCACATACGTATACGCCATCTTAATTGCCAGACTCCCAAATATGACCATCACCAAAATCAATTAATAGAGGTAAGTGCGTATGGCGATCCTCGGGTGCCGGGATACTCCTCCAGTCACCATACATTGTCGTAAGGTAGATCTCCGTGGATTTCGGAACGGGGTACGATCTGCCTTCAAACTTTGCCCGCGAAGTCGGAAGAATATCATCAACTGAAATGGGAGCCATATTAGGCCACGCAAGCGTCAGGCACTCATCACCAATCTGTCCAACGTTATCATCGCCAACTGCGCTATCGAATTTATTCTGATATCGACGAGGGTCCTTGCAACGCATCCTTTCAATACCATGAAGCAAGGCACAGCCAACCTTTTCTATTTCACCAAGCATACCCCTATGTGGAACAGAGATACTACCGGAATGGTATAGATAGGAATGCCGTTGAGCGGAGGAAGCGGTTTTTATCTGTCGGGCACGCAATTTAGCATCAACATACAAATTATCGTAAGGGAATATATCCACGAAAATACCCATCGCAGACCCGGCATCTCGTCCTTCTTGATTTTCAAACCTAGTTCCGTCCATGTAAACTTTCGAAAACATAGCCGCATAAGAGTCTGTATTTTGTGAGTTATGAAGGGAAAAACCAGACTGAAGCTCCCTGGGCGCAAGTTCACAAAAACGCTCATAATCGGAACGCATCATGCCGATATCAATGTCATCATCCCAAGGAATAAAACCACCATGTCGCATAGCCCCAAGGCAGGATCCCCCGTCGAGCCACCAATTAATATTGAATTTGAAGCATAATGACGCAATGGCATCCAAAATTTTAAGTTCAGCCGCCTGTAAGTGCAACAATGCCTCGGAATCATTCATCTTAGAAAACCCATTCCAACTAATCATCTTGAGTGTCAGCAGTGCTCTTGCGAATAGATCTATAGAGAAAGCCAAGTAAGATTGTACAGGTCACAAAATAGCTAATAATAACTACATAGCTGGCACCATTTAATCCCATTTGCGGAATCAAAACCCAAGACAAAGGGAACGAGACCAAACAACCGATGGCATTTCCAATAAAGCAACCAGACATATCACGAATACTAATTAGAAGGTCACTTAAAAATGCTACTAATGCTGTAAAGGCAGAGCTAAATAGGCCTGCATAAATTAAATAATCATAGCGAGAGATTGTGCCTCCGAAAACCATGCGGAGCAAATCCTTCCCAAAGAAAACGAAAACGCCAGCACACACCGCAAACAAGGCAAACATAGACAAAGCAACGGTAAAAACAAGACGGAAAAACCCCGAAGCGTCTTTAGCCTCAAATCGTTCGGCAAAAGACCCCAGAAGAGGGGCATAAACATAGGAAGCACAAGCTTGAATGATCACGATCGGCGTACAAACAGTCGCATAAATGCCAAGCGATGAGGAACCGTAACACTCCCCCAAAAACTGACGGGAATAGGTAACGACCACCGAACAGAGAGACATGCCAACGACGGCGGGCAGGCATGAGAGAAATAAATGTTTACTAGTCGAAAGATTAAAAGAAGGCCTAACGTCCGTAAATCGAGATGAAATTTCATAGTCATAGATAATCACAGGATAGGTGGCGATCACCATGCCAAACAATGCAATTTCTAGGCTATCGAAGTATCCCAATCCAATGATAAAGGCAACGAGAAATAGAGTAGCTCGAATAATCATCGAGATACCACAGTAGTCCATCCTTTGATGCTGTTGATCAACCCCGTGCAAGACGTCAATAAAAACGTCTCCGGCTCGAAAGACAAGGTAGAGCGATATAGCAATATAACTATCTCTTGAACAAGTGAAGCACATATATATCAATGTAATTATAAGGCCCAAGGCGATGGTAACAATTCTAAAACCAACATATTGCCTTGCCGACACCTTTTCATGAATGTCAGACACTTGGTATGATCTAATTCTAAATAGCCCAATTTGCGAAAAAATATTTGACACCGACATTGCCACTGCAAGCACTCCGGCAGCTCCGTAGGTACTAGAAAGCCTCGCTACAGCAACGGTTATAAGCCATTGGCAAGCTGAATAGTATAAAGAACCGATAGAGTTCCATAGCATGTTTGACCTAAGTGACTTTTCTTTCAAGTGATCCTCTTACCCAAATTAACAACGCGCACCATTGAGACACATTGTATTTACTCTAGACAAAATAATATCTATAGTCCAAAGCAACAAACAATCGCGTAAATGCCGCGTATCAAATGTATCATTAGTTACCCTATCGACATAAATACCCTTTTATCAATCTAATTAATACTCTTTGTTAATACGTAACAACCTTTGTTCCATAAGGAATATTATCGTAAATCCATTTTGCGTTCTGAATCTCAAGACGCACGCATCCGGCAGAGGATGGGACCCCCATTGTGGGATCCATCACGCGATTGCTGTTAACATAGTAGGGTGAGGAATGGAATAGGTAATCACCATAGAACTGCGTGTAGTAATAGCAAGTATATCCATGCCCAAAGGAGTATCCCTTACCGTAGACTTGATACTCCCCTATCACCGTAGGTGTGCTGGCTTTACCCGTCGAGCATACATATCGACGGTTTAAGGACCAATTATTCCATGACCCAGTGTAAACACTCGTAACGCAACGTGACGTATCGACAAGTATCAGCCAATTTGTATTGCTTGAATAACTTTGAGCCCTAGCATCCATGTAGTCTGACACCCACGCGCCGTTGGTCATGAAGTAATTCCAGGATCCGTCCACAACGCGCCAGCCAGTAGCCATGGCGCCACTAGCGTCAAGCCAATACCAGGTACCCCCCAGGTTAAGCCACCCTGTTTGCATATAACCAGACGAATTCAAGTAATACCAAGATCCGTTAACGGCAACCCAGCCGGTTTTCATAACGTAGGTAGATGGGTCCAAATAGAACCAGGAGCCATCCTTGTACAGCCAGCCAGATCGTGCATAGCCAGCGGTCTCATCAAAGAAGTACCATTTTCCGTTAACGCTCTTCCATCCAACGCAGGGGGAGCCATCGGTTGGATCAGCATAGAACTTACAGCCTCCAAGCATCACAAACCCGTGAGCTTCGATCAATTCGCCATCGCCGTTTGATGCAAACAGTTTTCCATTACGCAATGCTCCACACAATGAGCAATCAGAACCAGCAAAAGCCTTAGATGGCTCATCCTGAACCGAGTCCTGGACATCTACCCATTCACGACAAGCAACAGCGCCTGAAGCTTTTGCGTAATAGCTTTTCCCATTTACAGAAAAATGACCAAGCAGCATTTTACCGTCGGCGGCAGGATCGAGATAATAGTATTGACTACCGTCCTTCAGCCATCCAGTCTTTATAATGCCCGACGCATGAGAAGGCTCAGCGTAATACCAGTCTCCATCGCTCATAAACCAGCCGAGTGACAGCGCTCCCGTTGAAGAAAAATGATACCGATTGGATCCGATGGCAAAAAAGCCGGTAACCATTCTATTGTTATTTGCGACATCGAGCCAATACCAAGCGCCGTTCACCGAACGCCAGCCCGATGCAAGTGCGCCGGAACCGTCAGCGTAATACCAGTCCGTCCCATCAAACGCCCAACCAACAGCCATTGCGCCGGAATCCAATAAATAATAACGAGACGAACCAACAGAAACGATTCCTCTAGACATAACACCATCATTGGCGGGATCAAGCCAATACCAGTTATTGCCAGTTTGAAACCAGCCGGTTAAGACTTCACCATTGCTACCCCAATACCATAAACCGTTATCAAGGCACCATCCATTAATCAGTCCATAGGTTCCAAGAAGATAAGGGTGCCCATCAATAACACGTCGACCAGTAGCCATAGAACAGCTGTTAAGGGAGTCAAACCAGTACCATTGGTCTCCAATAAACTGCCAGCCACTTGCCAAAGCGCCTGACGGACCCGCGTAATACCACTTATTTTCAGTAAAAATCCAGCCGCATCTCATTGCACCGTCACGAGCGGGGTCCAAGTAGTACAACGAGTCGTCAATATTCTGCATTCCGGTCAAACGACAGCCATCTAGATAGTAATACCAGGACAAACCGCTCCATTGCCATCCAGATAGTTGTTCTGTAGTCGACGGGTCATGGCTTTCGACAACCTGTAGACTCGAATCTTCCGTTGTTTTGCCGGCACAATCGCTGGAATCTTGAGAGCAACCGCCACCGACAAATGCTCCCGGCCCTCCTGTCGAGTCGCGCTCTACGACACCGTTATCCGCCCCCTCTTCCACGGCATAAGCAGTGCAAGAAAATGCGGGGGCCGTAACTGAGAGTAAGGCGGAAAATAGCATCAAGCCAATTACTCGCCAGCAAATTCGATGATCAATCCGAGCATTCATTTCAGGCCCCCAACCGGTACCGACTGTCTTGCAGGGAATCTATTAAATAAACGGACGAGCTGCGCCGATTACATTTCCCCTTGCGCTAATAGGATGAATTCCGACACCTTGATGAGGCCAGGAATCAATCATCAAGCCGCCGCCAAGTGCAATTGCAATATGACCGCGGTAATAAATCACATCGCCGCGTTGAATCGAGCTCGTGCTCACGGGCATAAAGATATTGCTTCGATACCAATTCATGGAATTATAGGTTTGGCTTGGATCCCAGCGATGGTTATAAGGGTTGTAAACACCCATATCCATGCCAGTAGCATAAAGGCACTGCAAGACAAAACCAGAGCAATCAACAGCTCCACCGGGAGCGGTAGACCAAGGCTCAATATATTGCGTACCAATATACTCATAGGCGCGCTGGATAAAGGCGTTCACGCAATCTTCCCGCGTTGCTTCGACAGAAATGCGAGAAGGGGTCACATAGGTAAAGTATCCAGTGCAATAGCTAGGCAGCCGAACAGTCCAAGAACTGACCTGAGGATACTGAGATGGATTTTGCCAGCCAACTTTGTCGCACTGACCATCGCTCCAGAAAACTCGACGAACGCCATCGATGGTTCTTGCGCCCGTCGCCATAGCACCGCTGCCGTCTAGCCAATACCACTTACCCGAATCTTTAAGCCAGCCAACATGCATGCTGCCATTGGACTCAAGGTAATACCATGTTCCATTCAGGCATTTCCAACCAGTTGCCATTTTTCCGTCAGCGTTTAGGTAATACCATGAACCACCAGTAAAAACCCATCCGGTCTTCATCACGCCAGAATTGGCATCAAGCCAATACCAATCGCCGTCAATCTGCAGCCATCCAAGATGAATGGCACCCGTTCCGGGCTCAGCGTAAAACCTTAGATTTGCGACATTAACCCAGCCGGACGCAACCTGCCAACCATCAGCTCCAGCGGTTTTTAGAATAGCGCCGTTTTCGCGAATCACATCCTTGCAAAGATATCCATTATCATCGGTATATCTTTCAACGCCATCATTAACGGTAACCCAGCTTGAAACCACAAGCCTACCGCTCTGGTTTGCAAAACAATCGTTGCCGCTCACCTCAAATAAGCCCGTTTTCATGAGATGGCTAACAGGGTCCAGGTAATACCAGCTCGCGCCCTCTTTATACCAGTCAGAAACAAGCGCACCAGATTGAGAGGCTAGATACCAGCCGTCCTCGGACTGAGCCCAGCCAACAGCCATAGCCCCATTAGAGTTCAAATAATATGCTGCGCTACCAAGGTCTAAATATCCAACGGACATTTTACCGTCGGAAGCTGGGTCGAGATAATACCAAGCGCCGTTAACGAGTTTCCAGCCAGTGGCCGCAATACCGTTAGAGCAGTAATACCAATCTGCTCCGTCTTTGTACCATCCATTTGCGAGGCCATAGTCACCAAAAATGTAGGTTCTTCCATTAATCTTTTGACGACCCTTAAACATGATGAACGTCTGTGGGTCAAAATAATAGCGAGCCCCACCTATCGTTTGCCATGACGAAGCAAGGGCACCCGATGAATAAGCCCAGTACCAATTCCCGTCAACGAGAATCCAGCCGGTTTTCATAGCACCAGTGGCATCTAAATAGTATTTCCCGCTCCCGAGGTCGACAAAACCAACCTGCATTATATGGGTGGCAGGATCCAGGTAATACCATGTGCCATTTTGGTAAAACCAACCAGCAGCTTAATCGCCTCCAGCATTGGCATAAAACCAATTTCCATCTGAGTTACGTAGCCAGCAGTTCTGATATAGCGCGCCAAAAGGCGTTGCGGCATTGCCGTCATTCGCATAAAACGAAGCAGTCGATCCGCCAGCATCGGTCACATTGAAATAACCTGTCTGCATTGCACCATCATTGGCTGGATCAAGCCAATACCAATAGCCCCCGCTTTGCAGCCAGCCAGTTTGGTGTTTACCGTTTTTTCCGTAATACCAAACTCCAGACGACTCGTCTCGTTGCCAGCCATCTTTTATGACGGAAGAATTATCAGGTTGCAAATCATCGGAAACCACAGAAGAAAAATCCGCTTTTGACTCAATACTCTGAGCCTCAACGGAATCCTGTGCAAACGCGACATTCGCACTCAGGGGCAAGCAGCAAGCAGTGATTAATGACGCAGCAGCACAAACAAGCGTGGCCTTCTTTTCGAATCGATACATAAGCGACCCTCCCAGATATCTCATTTATTTATTTTAATCCACATTCTAGGATTGATTTTCGTTACTGTTTGTTCAGTCTATGTAGATAAATAAATTAAATTGAACATAACGTTCAATCATTCTATTCTTTCCCTAAGCAATGAACATCTTAATTGGAGGCCTGCAGTGGAACTGACCAAGCGTAACTTTACTGTTCTGTACGAATACCTAAAGAACCCATATGCCAGCCAGCGAGAAGTTGCCGAGCGCACTGGTCTCTCACTTGGATCGGTAAACGCAGCAAATAAAGAGCTTACGAATGAAGGCCTTCTCGAATCGGACAGCCTAACCGACAGCGGTTACGAAGTACTTCACCCCTATAAGGTTGAAAACGCAGTGATATTGGCTGCGGGGCTTTCGAGCCGCTTTGCTCCCATTTCGTATGAAAAGCCCAAAGGCCTTTTAAAGGTACGTGGTGAGATTCTCATCGAACGTCAGATTAGGCAGCTGCAAGACGCAGGTATCAGCAATATCACCGTCGTTGTCGGCTATAAAAAAGAGTATTTCTTCTATCTCGAAAGCAAGTTCGGCGTTTCGATTGTCGTCAACAACGAATATGCATCCAAAAATAACCACGCATCGCTTATGTGCGTAAAAGAGCGGCTTGGCAACACCTATATTTGTTCAAGCGATGATTACCTTCTAAACAATCCGTTTGAAGCATACGTTTGGAAAGCATTTTATTCTGCTCAATATGCTAAAGGCGCCACCAAAGAATGGTGCATTCAAACCGGAGCAATGGACAGAATCACCAATGTTACGATTGGCGGTTCCGATGCTTGGTATATGCTCGGACATGTCTACTTTGATAAAGCCTTCTCGCTTGCATTTAAGCAGATTCTCGAAATGGAATATAACAAGCCCGAAACAACGGACAAGCTTTGGGAAGATCTATATATCGAGCACATCAAGGAGCTCGATATGGTTATCAAGAAGTATCCTGAGGGCGAGATCAACGAATTCGATTCTCTTGATGAACTGCGTGCCTTTGATCCGCATTTTATCGAAAACGTTGACTCCGATATTTTCGATAACATCGAGCAAGTGCTCGGCTGCTCCAAATCAGAGATTCACGACGTTTATCCCCTCAAACAAGGTCTTACGAATCTATCGTGCCACTTTAGAACCAATGACGGAGAGTACGTTTACCGCCATCCGGGAGTCGGGACCGAACTGCTTATTAACAGAAATGGAGAAGTAGCCGCACTTAAAAAGGCCAAGGAACTCGGCCTTGACGACACGTTCATTCATGAGGACCCAAAGCGTGGTTGGAAAATCTCGAAGTTTGTACCCAACGCAAAGCAGCCTGATCCGCATGATGCTGCCCAAATGAATCGAATGATGCAGATGTGTCGTTCGCTTCACGAGAGTGGTGCAAATGTAGAAACCGAATTTGACTTCTACCTCGAAGCGAAGCGCTACGAATCACTTCTTCTGGAAAAAGGTCCCATCGACATTCCAGGCTACAGGGAAATGGCCGCCGAAATCGATGAATTGGAGCGCTTTGTACAGGCCGATAATGCACCAAAATGCCTTTGCCACAATGACTTCTTTTACCTCAATTTCCTTATCGATGAGAACGACAAGTACTATCTCATTGACTGGGAATATGCTGGCATGAGCGATTACGCAAACGATTTTGGAACGTGCAGTGTCTGCTGCGAGCTTTCCGAAGATGAAGTCGACCGCGCGCTTGATGCATATTTTGGGCGCAAGGCAACAAACAACGAAGTTGCGCATAACTATGCGCACATTGCCCTTGCAGGATGGTGCTGGTACCTCTGGTCTCTTCTGAAAGAAGCCGAAGGTGACTTCGTGGGCGAGTGGCTCTATATCTACTTCAATTACGGTGCCAAATACCTTAAAAAGGCACTGGAGATCTATCGGAAAGGTGAGTAACGATGCAATTCGGCTTTTTTAGCGGCCTTCTTTGGGGCCTTGATACAGTAATTCTTGGAATCGGTTTGGCGCTCGCGCCCTATATTGGATCGGCGGAAGCGCTTGCATGCGCCTCCATTGCGGGATCTTTTCTCCATGATGCCTTCTGTGCAATCTGGCTCTTTGGATACATGGGAGTTCGAGGCAGATTAAAAGACACGCTCGCTGCACTTAAAACTCGTTCCGGCAAGGTCGTCATCGCCGGCGCACTGCTCGGAGGACCTATCGGAATGACCGGATACGTATTGGCGATTAATAATATCGGAGCGGCCTACACGGCAATTATCTCCGCCTTCTATCCCGCAGTCGGAGCATTCCTTTCGTTCGTGCTGCTGAAGGAGAAAATGGGCAAAGGTCAGATTCTTTCCCTTCTTGTTGCCCTTTGCGGCGTAATGACGATGGGCTATCTATCGGCCGGATCGAGCGAGATTGCAAATGCCCCTCTCGGCTTACTCGGCGCGGTGCTTGCCGTTATTGGATGGGGATCCGAAGCGGTGCTGTGCGCATGGGGAATGAAAGATGATGCCGTTGATGACGAAACGGCTTTGCAAATCCGTGAAACTACGAGTGCGCTTGTTTATGGAGTGCTCGTACTCCCTCTCTTCGGAGCATGGCATTTCACGCTGGGTGCTATCCCGAGCATGCCGACATTGATTATTGCACTCGCCGGACTCGCAGGAACTGCATCCTATCTGTTCTATTACAAGGGCATTGCGGCAATCGGAGCAGCGCGTGCGATGGCTCTGAATATATCCTATTCGGCATGGTCGGTGGTCTTTGGCCTGATCTTGCTTGGAACAATTCCCGACATGGCATCTGTAATCTGCTGCATTGTAATTGTATGCGGAACAGTTTTGGCAGCCAGTAACTGGGACGAACTATTTGGACGAAATAAGACGGCGTAGCTTGATTAACAATGCAGTAAAAAAGGAGAGCTCGTCGAGCTCTCCTTTTTTAGCATTATGGCTATTCAATTACCACGGCCTGGCTATCCATCTGTTGCCACGTGCCAAAGAACACCTGGGCATTTCGCGTAACATTGCCGTTAATCGAATCCGAAAGAAAGACAATTCCCCGCTCGTCATCATAGCCTTTAAGGACTACGGCATGATTACCGCCCCACAGACCATAGGAATGCCCGTTATACCAACGAGCAGCATAACGGCCTCCTGGCCAACTTCCCCACTCGGTATTCCACATCTCAACAGGTTGACCACAGGTCAGCCTGTTCTTAATGGAAGAAATTGACGAGAAAGAGACGTCTTTTGCCTGCTTGCCACTTCCAGCAGCACGCAGAAAATTATTTCCAGCAATAGTAATCGCAGGGGCGACGCATCCCATGAGACCCCCGCTGCTACGCCTCGGGTTGCCATCAAAAGCGGTAACAAAGTTGCCATTGCTTCCCTTGGGCAAATAATAATCTGCAATAATCGTCTTACCTAAACCGAAACCATAGTAGTTAAGCAAGTTTGTAAGGGCAACCGACTCACAGCCAGTAGGAAGTTCCGGGTACTGCGAATAGCAAGGGACATCGACCCAAGCGCCAACCATTGCGCCGGATGAACTGAACTTGTAGTCAGTAGAGCCGATCCAATACCAACCGTTACTCAACATTACTCCCCCACGTGCGACATCAAGGTAATACCATGTGCCCCCAAGGGAAAGCCATCCCGTTTTCATCGCGCCAGAAGCGGAATCCAGCCAGTACCAGTTGCTGCCATCGTTAAGCCAGCCGGTCGCCATTCGACCATCCGGGTTAAAGTAATACCAAGACCCAGCAATTTGCTGCCACCCAGTCAGAATTACTCCACTAGCAGAACAATAATATCGAGCACCCTGACTCTCAATCCAACCAGTTCTGGCATTACCGTCATTGTCAATCAGCTGGATTCCCGAATCGGTCATGATGCCTTTAAGGTCAATTGCGCCGCTGGATGACGAATGATACATCCAAGACCCATCACCGTTTGACCAGCAATTAGCCATCATCTTGCCGGTACTATTAAATATGTATTCACATGATCCGATAGTTTGAACGCCCGTGGTCATGGCGTGCGTCGAGGGGTCGAGCCAGTACCACGTACCGTTTAGGCTGAGCCAGCCGGAGGCGAGGGCGCCGGAGCCCGTCGCGTAGTACCAGGTGCCGCCGTCGAGCACCCAGCCGGTCGCCATCGCGCCGGAGGCGCTGAACCAGTACGCTGAGCCGTTGCACGCGTGAAGGCCCGTCGCCATGGCGCCGCCCGCGTCGGGGTCGAGCCAGTACCAGGAACCGCCGGTGTAAAGCCAGCCGGTCGAGGCGATGCCGTTCGCAAACCAGTACCAGGAGCCGTCGACGAGGCCCCAGCCGTTAAGGGGGCCGCAGCTGCCGAAGTAGCGGCGGACGCCCTGCGCGTCCGTCTGGTAACCCGTCAGCATGGCCCCCGTCCGGGCGTCGAAGCAGTAGGGCACGCCGCCGACGGATACGGGGCCGCGCGCCAGCGCGCCGGATCCCGTCGCGTAGTACCAGGTGCCGCCGTCGAGGACCCATCCGGTAGCCATCGCGCCGGACGCATTAAACCAGTACAGGGAACCGTTGCACTCGTGAAGGCCGGTAGCCATGGCACCGCCCGCGTCGGGCTCGAGCCAGTACCACGTGCCACTCTGAAACAACCATCCGGTATACGCCTTGCCGTTGGAGGCTGCATAATACCAGGTGCTGTCAATTAGTTGCCAATGATAAAGGGAGACATCAACATACGCGTAGTTCATATCAACGTTGCCGTTGATTCCAGGGACTTTTCCGTTGCTCTTATACTGCCAAAAACTGTAATTGCCGGTATAGTCACATTGCGAGTTATATTGAGCAATCCAATGATCCCAAGAGCTACTCTTAAATACAGAGTCAGTCAAAATGTTGTTAAACCAATTTAAATTTGCATAAATACCAGGCTCATATCCTGCGGCAGAAATCCTATTACAAAAAACCTGCGCCCTCGATGCAATTCCGGTTTGACGTCCATTTGCAATTATCGAGCTATCCTCAAGATCGTAATACACCGGCAATCTTGGATTATGCCCAGAAAGGCAATTGATCACCATTGATGCCTCATCAGCTGCCTGCTGATTATCAAAAGCATATGAATAGATATAGACGCCGTAGGGAATTCCAAGTCGCTCGCACTCAGAAATATTTCGATTAAATTGATAGTCAACTCGACCGCCCCAAGATGGAGCGCCAAATCCAACACGCAGAATAGCGAAATCGATACCAGAAGCCTTAACAGCATTCCAGTCAATACGTCCTTGATGCTCACTGACATCGATGCCCTGCGCCGTAGCCCCATCGGGAAGAATGTCCATGGACAATAAGGCTATTCCATCTTCTTCGGAAGAAGCATCCTCTGCGACCAATTGCCCATCCTCATAACGCCAAGAATTCTCGACTGGGAACTGTGCAGCTTCCGCATTTGACGGGAATAGAAGCATTGAATTGGGCGTTAGCATCAGCAACGTTAGTGCCAGTAGGAACATTTTAATATGTTTCACCATGTCAACTCTACTTTCAAGTAAATCCTTGTTAGCCTACAGCATATATCAAGTATGTTCCCATGGGTTACCAAATGGTCTTGGTCAAAATAACGTGAAAGCAATCCACGCGCTTCGTTGTCTATACGCACTTACTCATAGACAACGCTTATGCTAGTACTATTATCGGGGCACCTGAAGTAACTAAGGAAAGCAAATATATGACAAAGCCAAAACAACGTGCATACGGCATCGATATTGCTCGACTGACCTCAATGTTTATGGTTGTGCTGCTACACAACCTTGGACGAGGGGGAGTCCTTGACTGGACGCTAGATTCCATTAGAGACTTAGCATATATGGCAATTGAGAATTATGCGATTGTCGCTGTAAACGTATTTGCATTAATGTCAGGTTATTTATCCGCCGGCAGACCGATTAAGGGACGTTCCATTTTCTCGATTTGGGCAACAGCATGTTTTTGGTCCACAGCATCCGCACTAACGGGATTCGCGCTTGGACAAATCAGTAAAATCGAATTGTTTGCTTCGCCATTTCCGGTTTCCACTGCAGAATATTGGTATCTAAATAGCTTTCTTCTTCTGCAGCTAATGGTGCCATTCCTTAATTGCGCAATCGAATCATTGACATCATTTCAGTTGGGCTTAACATCTTCAGCGTTGCTAATTGCCTCAACTCTATTTGAATCAACAGGGTTAAATGAAGGCTATTCTACGATGTGGCTTGCCGTACTCTGGCTTGCCGGTGCATCGATTAAAAGAAATAAAGAAACTATAGACAAGGTCGTGAGTACAAAACGACTGTTCTTTGTATATTTATTGCTGCCACTTGTCGTTTTATATCACCAGTGGAACGACGTTCATGTGCTACAGATGAATCCCCTACGATGGCTCGCCTATTCCAACCCCTACGTTGCAACGAGTTCTATTTGTCTCTTCATCCTCGCAACAAGAATTAACGTCAGTTCAGAAAAACTGCAACAGCTACTAAAGCAAGCTTCACCGTTGGCCTTTGCAGTCTACACAATAGATAATAGCAATTGGTTTTACAGCATCTGGCTCAACGGAAGACTCAGCTGGCTGCTAGACAGAACCACTTTAATTGGTGTGCCCCTTCTGATATTAATAAGCCTTGCCTTTTTCGTGGCCTTTTTAACTCTTGAGCTATTTCGAAAAAAGGCAGTGAGCCTGTTCAGCTCCGTAAAGCCTAATTGATCTAGCACCCATCGTTTAACATATTAGAAATATGTTAGACACAGCCATCAAAAAGACGCCAAAAAGATGCAAAGAAGTAGGGGCAACTTGGCCCCTACTTCTTTGCAGTTTAGCGAATCAAGATTACTTTCGATGGGCCCAAAGCAGTCAAACCGGAGATGCGATTTCCATAACCATCACTATGCCAGAACAAATTTTCGCTCGGCGAATTGCCCCAGAAAAAGCCAATGTGGCTATCGTCCGCATATGGGTTGTAAGGATTGAAGAACACAATGTCCCCCTTACGAGCCAAACCACTGCGTAACAACTCATCAATAGAGTTGAAATAAGTCACGTTCGCGCACGTATCGATAGCGTAGCCGTACCAACGATACGCGTTTACGCAGCCGCCCCTTCCGGGACCTCCACTCCAAGGGGAATGGCTCTGCTCGGCGGCAATGGGAGCTAAATTCCCGCCCGCCTTCATATATGCATGCGATACAAATCCACCACAATTCATGCCCGTATAACCGTCCCAACGCGGATCACCCTTTGGGTACATGCACGTTTCCTGGCTGAGATGCGTGTCGTAGCGTGTTCCACGGTAATAGCCGTCGTTTTCGTGGCTCATAAGCCAATTGACCAGGCTGGACCTATTGACCCCCAAAACAGAACCAGACGTATTCAACCATGCACCACTTACATTGAAGTAATAGTCAACGCCATCGATTTTCAGCCACCCGTTAGCAAACATGGCGCCCGAAGGCTGGAGCCAGTACCACGTACCGCCGTCATTAAGCCATCCAGTTTTCATCTTGAATGTGGAAGGGTCCATCCAATACCACGCACCGTTGACATATTGCCAACCAGACTTAAGGACACCATTGGAAGATGCGTAGTACCAAGTATTGCCACTTTCGTCAGAAGCGTCTTTCGACATAATCCAACCAGACGCCACGTTAACAACACCATTCGCATCCGCATAGAAAACCGCATCTCCAATATGAATCACACCTGGCAATGAAGACGAGTCGGTACGATCAGCGACTACAGGAGATCCATCAGATGAAGTAGGCAACGGCTCGCTCAGTGCTCCAGACGAATTCGCCCATGCTATACCATCGTTCAAGTTGATCCAGCACGAAGATGCCATTGCACCGGAATCATAAGAAAAATAGCGCTTGCTTCCTACCGCAAATTCACCAGTACGCATTGCGCCGGATACATCATCAAGGTAATACCAGGCGCTTCCGGACTTTATCCATCGCCCTCGTTGAATAGCTCCGTTTGATGCGGCGTAATACCAAGTACCATCAGCAAGTGCCCAGCCTGTTGCCATGGCACCTGAACTCGTAAGGAAATAGGTGGACGAGCCCACTTGCACAAAGCCCGTGAGCATAATATGGCTTCCTGGATCCAGGTAATACCAAGAATTCCCTAGAAGTAACCAGCCTCCATGCAGCAAGCCGTTAGAGTCAGCGTAATACCAGTTGTTGTCAATAAGTGCCCACTGGGTGGATAGCATAGCCCCTGAACTGTTAAAGATATATGAGGTGCCATTACATTCTTTCAGCCCGGTGGCCATAGAACCGTCTGCAGGATCAAGCCAGTACCAACGACCCCCATCCGAGAGCCAACCCTTTACCAGGGCGCCAGAGCCGGAGAAATAGTGCCAAACGGAAGCATCAAGATGCCATCCGATAAGCATCGCACCAGAAGAAGAGAATCCATACGTGGCTCCCCCGATCTGCAGCATCGAGTCGTGGACCATCTTGCCTTCATCATCCAGCCAATACCAGTTGCTGTCGTCTGAAAGCCAACCTTTTACCATGGCGCCAGAACCGGAAAAATAGCGCCAAGCAGAAGTGGAGCCCGTAGAATCTAGGTACCAGCCGACACGCATTGCACCCGAAGAGGAGAATCCATAAGTCGCACCCCCGACTTGAACCAATCCATCCTGAGCCATTCGGCCTTCGTCGTCGAACCAGTACCAGCTACCGTTTATATGCCTCCAAGAAGAAACAGCGATTGTTCCGTCGGACAAGCCCCAACGCCAAAAACCAGCCCCTTCTTCGGGTGATATCCACCCCTGATGCCAAATAATTTGATTCGAAACCTCAGAAGGGATCTCATTATCCATCTGAGAGTTCTGCTCGACAGCGAAGGTCGATTCGCGCTGAACATCAACGCCTGACTCGACAGAAGCAATAGCAACGTTAGATGCGGGACCTTCGTCAGTGTTATTCAAATCAAGGGCGTATAACATCGAGGGCGAACCCAAAAGGAGCCCCAAAGAAACAAGGCCCGAAAAGACCAGCACCCCGAATGACCATTTCTTCATAGCAGCACAGTATCCAATCACGCAGTGGCCCCGTCACCTCAGGGCAACGGGGCCTCAATCAAAACTAGCTCAGTAATGTACTAGCCAATTTGCTGGCAGTTTTTGCACTCTCGTGAAGCGCCACGCCTCTGGGCCTCCTGGATAGAGATCTGCGAATAGCCCTTTGCGTCCTTGCCAACGGTACGGCACTTATGCGTATGGTAAACATGGCTACCGCTCTTGTACCAAACTAAACCGTAGCCCGGAATCCACTTGCCGTCCTCGCCGACATAGTAGGAGCCAACCCAGGCATTCGTAGCCATGGCACCGGAAGACTGGAGGTAGTAGTCGCCGACCCAGGCGTCGTGGGCCATAGCGCCGGAACCGCTAAAGTAGTACCAGGCGCCGCCGACCTGACGCCAGCCGGTGGCCATCGCGCCGGAATCGTCGAACCAGTACCAAACCCCACCAACGTTAGCCCAAGAGTTAGAGGCCATAGCGCCCGAACCTCCGAGCCAATACCACGTGCCGCCATTGCTTAGCCAGCCGGTTGCCATGGCGCCCGAACCGCTCGCATAGTACCAAGAGCCGCCTGCCAAGAACCAACCAGTGGCCATTGTACCGGAGTCGCCGAACCAGTACCAGGAGCCGCCGAGGCTGCGCCAGCTGTTAGCGACCATGGCGCCCGAGCCGTCGAGGTAGAACCACGTACCGCCGATGTTGAGCCAGCCAGTGACCATCGCACCGGAGGCATTAGTGTAGTACCAGGTACCCGAATCGTTGATCCAGCCAGTCAGCATGACCCCAGATTCATTGAAATAGTACCAAGCCCCGCCGAGATTATGCCAACCGGTCAATAGCTCACCGCCGGAGGTCGCATAGGACCACTTTCCGTAGATGGAGTCGTAGAACCAGCCACTATGCTGCATGCGGCCATCGGCGTTGGCACCAGGGGTGTTCAGGAAGTAATTCTTGCCGTCAATTTGAACTCGGCCGTATGCCATATCATGGCTTTCGGGGTAGAAGTAGTACTTGTCCCCACCGATAGACTGCCAGCCCGAAACTGCGGTCCCGTCAGCGCCAAAATAGTACCAGACGGCTTCGTAATCGTTATGCCACTGGTTCGTGACCATGGCGCCAGTTTTCGGATCGAAATAGCGAAGTTTGCCGTCCTCGCACCAGACGAGTCCGGTCTTCATGAAACCATCTTTGTTGAAATAGTATGTACCTGCGGGACGTGATGTAACTACAGAAGAATCGGTCCTCGAGGCGCTCTGATCAATTGAGTTTAAGCCTACTAGAAAATCCCTGTGAGTAGTCCCCCCAGCATTGCACTCAACGCTATACCGCGTAAGAGGGTCAGACGTCTGTTCATTTTGAGTGCCGTTCCAACCGTCATAGCCCCAGTAAGAAATCGGACGACCGTCGGAACACCATTCCGTAATCGGTCCACCGCCTCCGCCACCGCCAGCAATATCAGCAAATGAGGGCGCCGGGGCAACCGTCATGCAGGCAGCAGCAAATGCAACAACTCCCAGCACTGTTAGTCCGTGCCGTCTTTCTCGAAGGTTTTTCATACGACATCCTTTCTCCGAGATTAAAGGCTCTCTAAAGTTATTTTTAAACTATCAATTCAGTTTTTCAACGGGAATTCGATAAAAGGTGTCTTTGTAGCTGCAATTTAAATATGAGTCACCACACCTCAACCGTTACGTCAAATAGCTTCTGAGTCAAACCGAGCACATAAGCGAACCAATTTAATACAACCACCTGTAAAAATTCTGAGGCACGTTTTCGATATGACAAGAGCCGCTTGAACGAGGAGTACTTGAACCCCACCGCTCTTGCAGCTCTTGAGGGCACTTTGCCGGATCTTGAAATTACTTCGCTCTAAAGCAAGAAGTACTCACTGTCGGAGGATAGGTTCGGCCCGAGCCACGGATCGCCATCCAAGAAGAACTCAGGCCAGCGCCGCATGAACAGTGCTTGCTAGCGCTTCCAGCGGCGCAGTTTTTCCTCGTTGCCCTCTCCCCTGCCGCGCGAGGTGAACTCGTGGTGGTACAGCTCTGCATAGGGCGTAAAGATGGTGCGGTAGCCGGCCACCCACACCCGAGGGCAAAAGTCTGCGTCGTTAAAGCCGGCGGCGAGTTCCTCGTTGTAGCCTCCGACCTGCTCAAATACGTCGCGTAGGACCATCTGGTAGGCGCCCGTCACGGCACTGAAGTTGCCCGGGCGCACAGCACGGGCAAGATAGCCCCCACGCTTTGCAAAAGACATCTTTGTGGCCGCAAATTAAAAAACGCAATATCATGCCCACATCGATACGTCATATGCGGCCAGCGCATTCTATTGATGTGGAAACCGGTTCGATTCCTTGATTTAAACCGAAGCCTCTACAGCAATTAATAGCGCCTCCAACAACACCAGCACCAGAGGCATGCCGACCGAGTCATCATCGACGGTCTCAGAAACTTAGCAACGGTTACCATGTCAGCCTTCGGCTCGATCGGCTTCTTAACAGCAGCCTCGGTGATAGTCGTCTTAGTTGCAACAACCGTGGGCGTTACCATGCCTCTAACAGGTTTTGCGTGCTCACGACGCGCTTTCCTAGATGATTATCGACCAATCCGCTACAACCAGTGAACGCTGGTTCGGAATCCCAATCTTTCCACCACCAGCGTAGCGGGATCGTCGTCAAATCACGTATGCGGAAGAAAATATCAAAGGTCTTGGTTCTACGACAAAGCTTTTTTTAACAAATCGAAAGGGCCGATAAAACGTATGATGAAACCAATCAAGAGCTTCCTGAGACCTTCCAACATTAAGCAAATCGTGAACACAGCTGTTGGAACCAGAAGCACCTGCAACATTCCCAGTCCAACGCCGACACGCGTAAAGGGAAACTGCGAGCTCCAGAGCCAACTTTGGATAGGCCCATAGTCAGAAATAAGATAAGTAGCAAAACAAAGTTTCGCAACAGTGTTAACGAAACGGGAGGAAAAATGCGGCATTTTTAAATCGATCAACAAGACGGAGATGGCTATAACTAGTGAAAAAATAGACGCCGGCGAACCAAAAAAGCCGTTATACAAATTCGCAAAGGTCGAGCCCAGCAAACCATCAAAATGGAATTGACCATAAAACGAGATTGCAACTCCAACAAAAGAAGCAATGCAGCAAGCAACCAAGTGCCTTATATTCACTGTTGACAAATCTACATACCAGCGAATATAGCAAACAAGAACGCAAATTATAATAAAATCCACTAGTAGCCCGTCGATGGGAATCCAAAAGAGCGGCACATAACGCAGGAATCCAAAGGCGAAGACCAGAAAGATTGATAGATAAAGATGTAGTTTCTGGTCCAACGCATGCAAAGCCGGAATTAAAAAGGGCAGTAAAAATACAAGCCAAGCATAGACGGTTACAAACCACCAACTAGAACCAGTAAGAATTGGTGCAAAAATATCTATCAAATTGGTTGGACTTACTTGAATATCGCCGCGAAGCATGAAGAAAAAACCCAGCGCAATACTATAAAAGAGAACCGTGCCTTCGATTGAAGCTATCTGTTTGACAGCTTGTTTAATGGAGTATCCAGCTTTCCCCGCAACAAACCAGATTGTTATTGCAACAAAACAGCCGACCGCAGTTCTTCTGTTAGCGCCGGAATAATTTAGACAAATATAGTCGGCCGAGATTGACCAATCCCG